>WBZR01000111.1_pt1 | contig 144243 bp, 97 predicted proteins | sample 5204231 | NCBI WGS metagenome assembly WBZR01 (sample SAMN12412403, study PRJNA552823) | activated sludge metagenome | isolation source: activated sludge from anammox sidestream of wastewater treatment plant... | place: USA: Virginia | collected 2017-08
GGGGGGGGGGTTCGGTGGTGTCGGGCGCAATCGGCGGGCGGCGGGCAGGCGGCGGGTGTTCGACTGGCAGGCAGCCTTAATAAATGGGCGGGTGGAGCGTATTCCATGAAGAACAATCGCATGCCGGCGCCACGCTGCCGCGGAACGGCCGTCCGGGCAGCGGCGACGGCGGCGGCACCCATCGGAAGGAGCAGCGGCATGGCAACAGCGATACTGGCGGTCGTCGGGCATGGGCTGTGGGCGGTGGTGGTGTTGGCGTTGGGGCGTTGGGGGGCAGGGGGCGCTTGGGGCGGCGAGCGGGTCTGCCGGTCGGCGCGGTTCCGTGCGGGTGGGCGTGACGGGGTGGCGGCGGTGCGGGCGCGACCAGGCGGCTGGGGGTGGCAGGCAGGTCGGGAATCCGAGGGGCGGTGCCGGCCCGCCGGGCCAGGCGGCGCGGCGAGGTGTGTATTCGCGGGGTGGGTAGGGGCGGGTTTGAAACCCACACCTACCGGGTCCGGATCGCGACTGCCGTGCGGCCGGGGGTGGCGGTCGGCGCGGGCTTCACCGCCCGGCGCGTAGACGCGCGGCGCTACAGCGGCCGTCGACGGCCGACGGGGGCGGCGATGGGTGGGGCAATCGAACAATCAGCGTGACGGGGCGGCCTATGTCGGCCGCCCCGTTTGCGCGTTTCGCGGCGGCGACAGCGGCAAGAGCGGTCGGCAGCAAGCAAAGAAGTGGGTGGCGATCACGGTAGATGCGGTGGGTGATAAGCAAAGAAGTGGGTCGCGATAGGCAAAGAAGTTGTTGGAGTTAGCCAAAGAAGTCGTCGGTGATAGCCAAAGAAGTCGTCAGCGATAGCGGTAGACGTGGGCGGGAATGGCCGAAGGTGCAGGTGAATGCGCAGGAGCCTGTCATACGAATGTCTATAATATTGTCGCCATCATGCCTCACACGTCGGGTGGGTTGTCGTTCAGATTCTGCGGTCTTTGCGGTATGATATTGAAGCCATTGACGAGAGGTTACTCTCGAAGATCCAGTCGAGCGTAACGTGACGTTCTCGCAGGCTTTGTCTCGCCTGGATTGCCTGGACTGACCGCATCTCGCACATCAACTTGCCGCTGTCGGTGGAGCGCGATACCATCCCCATGCCATGGATCCTGCCACATGAGCGAAGCCCTTCGCTCGCCCCCGTCGCCGGGAGGGCATGCCCTTGCGCCGCTGCAAACCGTCGCCACGCCGCGCGGCGAGCGTCGGCCGGCGGTGTTCGTGAGCTACGCGCATGCCGATCGGGCGTTCGTCGAGCGGTTGCTGGAGGACCTGCGGGCGGCGGGGCACGCGTGTTGGATCGACACGACAGCCATCAAGGGTGGCGACGAATGGACGCGGGCGATCACCGCGGGCATCGAGAACGCCTACGCCTTCATCAGCGTCGTCAGCGCCGCTGCCAACCGCAGCCGCTGGGTGCAGCGGGAGTTCCTGTGGGCGGACCGGAAAGGGCGCTCGATCTTCCCGGTGCTGGGGACGGGCGACGAGCTGCCGATCTACATGGTCGACCGGCAGGCGATCGCGCTGCACCCGGACTACTCGGGCGGCATCAGGCGGCTGCTGGAAGCGCTGCCGGATCCGGCAGCGGCGGCGGCAGTGTTGGGCGCGGCGGTGCGAGATCCGGCCGGCCGCCGGGCGTTGGAGCTGGCGTACTTGGACCGTCTCAGGTTCGAAGAGCTGCAACACGCCGACCTGTACACCCCGATGGCCGGCACGGCGCGGGCGGCGCCCAAGCCGAAACGACCGGGCGGCTTGCCGTCGGTGGTGGCGCGGCCCGAGGCCATCGACATGCGCCAGCAGTTCGAGGTGTTGCGGGCCATGCAGAGGGCAGACCCGGACTCAGTGGCCGGGGCGCCGCCGGAGCCGAAGCGGTTCGACAACATCCTGGCGGCGGTCGGCGCGGCCAGACGTGCGGTGGTGCTGGGCGAGCCGGGCGCGGGCAAGACGACGACGCTGTGGAAGCTGGCGAGCGACGCGGTGGCCACCGCCGAAGGCGATCCGGCGGCGCCGATCCCGCTGTTGGTCCGGCTGGGGCGGTGGATCGACCCGGACGAGCCGCTGGAGTCCTTCGTCGCCCGCGAGCTCGGCGATCTCGCGGTGCACCTGGACGCGCTGCTGGCGGAAGGGCGGGCGGTGCTGCTGCTGGACGGGCTCAACGAGACGCCGGCGGCGGCGCGCGAGGCCAAGGCCGCCGAGGTGCGTGCGCTCCTCGAGCGATGGCCGTCGCTGGTGGCGGCGGTGACGTGCCGCGAGCTGGACTACACGGACAAGCTGGACCTCGCGCTGGACCGCATCACGATCCGCCCGCTCGACGCGCCGCGCATCCTGGCGTTCGTCACGCGGTACTTGACGGCGACGGCACCCGGCGACACGCCGGAGGCGAGGGAGGCGGCCGGCTCGGTGCGGGCGGACGACATGTTCTGGAAGCTGGCCGGCGGCGCCGCCTTGCGTGGGGTGTGGTCGGTGTGGGAGAAGGCAGGAGCATCGTTCGAGCAGTTCTGGTCGGCGCCGGACATTCCGCGGGCCGACCCGGACGTTTACACGAAGACCACGGTCGCCCAGGACACGGAATGGAACAACGCGGTCAAGAACCCTCGCGGGCTGATGCGGCTGGCGGCGAACCCGTACATGCTGTACATGCTGACCGACGTGTACGAGCTTCTGGGCGACGTGCCGGCCAACCGGGCGGCGCTGTTCGCGAGCTTCGTAGCGGTGTTGCTGAAGCGTGAGGAGATTCCGGACGACGAGGCGACACCGCTGATCGAAGCCCTCGCGTCGCTGGCATATGCGATGCAGGTGCGGAGCGCGGCGGTCGACGACGACGGGGGTGCGGTGACGGCGGTGCCGCGTGCCACGGCGTTGGAGCTGCTTGCGGAACGCCAGATCTACCGCGCGGCGAGCGCCAGCCTGATCACGGCCGACGACGAGGTGCGCTTCACCCATCAGCTCCTGCAGGAGTACTTCGCCGCCCGGCGCATGGCCGATCTGATCCACAGCGGCAAGCTGCAGGCATCCGAGATCTGGCCGCAGGAGCGGTGGTGGGAGCGCACGGGCTGGGAGGAGGCGGCGGTGCTGCTGGCGGGGCTGATGACGGACGACTGCACGGTGGCGCTCGAATGGGTCGCCGCCGCCAACCCGGAGGTCGCGGCCCAGTGCGCGCTCCGCAGTGGGGCCAAGGTGCCAGAAGCAACGCTGGCGCGGCTGAGGGATCTATGGATTCCGCGCCTCACCGACCTCGGCCGTGACCCGGCCCCCGAAGCCCGCGCCGCCGTCGGGCGTGCCTTGGGCGTGCTCACCATCGACGGCCTGCCGCTCGACAACCGGCCGGGCGTCGGGGTGCTGCGTGACGCGGATGGTCGGTGGATGCCGGACATCGACTGGGTGACCGTGCCGGCCGGTCGTTTTGTCTACCAGGATGGCGAAGCCCGTCGCGAGATCGTCCTGCCGGCCTTCGACATCGCGCGCCATCCGGTGACGTGGATCCAGTTCCAGGCATTCGTCGACGACCCTGACGGCTACGTTGACGACCGGTGGTGGGTCGATCTTGACGACCGGCCTTCGGCGCCGATGGCGGCGGCCTTGCCGATCGCGAACCACCCGCGTGAGACGGTGTCGTGGTACGAGGCGGTGGCATTCTGCCGCTGGCTCACCGATCGCATGCGCGAGTCGGGGCGAATCGAAGCGGCTGGCATTGTGCAGCTCCCGACCGAGGAGCAGTGGGAGAAGGCGGCACGTGGCACCGACGGGCGCGAGTACCCGTGGGGCGACGGTTATCGCGTGGGGCATGCCAACATCAACGAGACGTGGGAACGGATCGGCCCCCACAACCTTGGCCGGACGAGCGCAGTGGGGATATACCCGCACGGAGCATCGCGTTGCGGCGCTCTGGACATGGCGGGGAATGTGTGGGAGTGGTGCTTGAACGAGTATGGTAAGCCTGACCGAGTAGGAGTCTCGGGGAATGCCGCTCGCGTGTTGCGCGGGGGCTCGTGGAACAGCGACCGGCTCAGCGCGCGGTCGGCGGCCCGCGGCCGCGACCGCCCGCACGACCGTAACGACAACATCGGGTTTCGGGTGTGTGGGTCTTCCCCCATCTTGAGGCACTGACTTCTGCATGGCGCGTAGCGCCAGCCTTTGCGCGAAGCGCTCTGGTCTCTGCTGCCGTTGCCGTTCTGTTCGCGCGAAGCGCGTCGCAATTGTTAAATTCCTACGCTCGTCCGATCGCCGCTTGACAAGATGGCCGCTACCCACGAGAATAGTGCTACCGGCATGGCCGGTGGGGCACTCTGCGAAGTACCGCTCGCGTGTTGCGCGGGGGCTCGTGGAACAACAACCAGCACAACGCGCGGTCGGCGGCCCGCAACAACAACCACCCGCACAACCGTAACAACAACATCGGGTTTCGGGTGTGTGGGTCTTCCCACACCTCCTTCCCCCTTCCTGGGCGCGGGCCGGCAGTTCGGACCCGTTGCGAGCACGCCCACCGCTCAGGCACGGGCGCGGCTTCCGGAATTGCCTGCCGACTACGGTTTGCAGGCCGAGGCGAAGGCGAGGAGATGGCGCAGGGTGGTCCCGCCTGTACGGCACGGTGTTGGCTTCTGCCGTCGGGCGCATACAGAGACGAGGCGCCGCCTGGGTGGTTCGCCGCCCCGCGGCGCCTCACTGTTCCGACCGGATCCAGCCTCCAAGCATCCGCCCGAGTTCGGCGACCATCCGGCTGACGTGTGCGAACTGGCCGTCTGTCAGCCACGCCCAGCGATGCGCGAGCCGGAGGTATACCCGGAGCTTGTCCAAAGCCGCGTCAGCCTCGCGCAGGTGTCGCTTGCGCGTGGTGCCTCCCTGACTCTGCGCGTCGTGGAGCGCGTCGTGGAAGTCGAGCGCTGCTTTCATCATCCGTTGCGTGATCGACGATCGATAGGGTCGTGGGAACAGTTCTGCCTTCGGCAACAGCCACTCCAGCATGTCGTAGGTGCGCGTGAAGATCACCATTTCCTCGGCCATGAGGCATCTCCTCGATGAATAGCCCGGCTTTCGAGCGCGTGGCTGCGTGGGACAACCTGCTCATGGCGTTCCGGCGAGCGGCGCGAGGGAAGAGAGGCGCCCGGTCGGCAGCGGCATTCGAGTACCGGGTGGCGGATCGACTTCTGACGTTGCACGATGAACTGGTCCATGGACGGTATCAGCCTGGTCCATATGTACACTTTCATATTCATGAGCCGAAGCTCCGAAAGATCAGCGCCTCGCCGTTTCGCGATCGTGTGGTCCATCATGCGCTCTGCCAGGTGATCGAGCCCCGCTTCGAGCATTTGTTCATCGCTGACAGTTACGCCAATCGCGTCGGCAAGGGAACACATCGGGCAGTAGATCGGTTGCAGACGTTCTCCCAGAAGTATCGATACGTGTTGCGCGCGGACGTGGTGCAGCACTTTGCCGCATTGGACCATGCTGTGCTCAGGGCGACTTTGGCCAAGGTCATTCCTGAGCATGACGTCATGCATCTGGTCAACATCATCATCACCAGCGGCATCGGTGTGCTGGACGACACATACACGATGAAGTGGTATCCAGGCGATGATCCTGAGGGCGTGACAGAACGTTTGATCGAAGGGCTTCCTGGGAGCGCCGGCATCTTGCCGGCTGGAAGCCGGCGCTCCCAGGATCTGCCACCCGCCCGGGCAGCCTCAGCGCCGAAACGGAACGAACGTTCTGTCACGCCGTCAGGGCGATGATCTGTGGGCCACGACCAGGCCGCGCGGGCTGCCGATCGGGAACCTGACGTCGCAGTTTTGGTCGAACTGCTACATGAACCCGTTCGATCACTTCGTCGTCCGCGAACTGCGCTGCAAGGCTTACCTCCGCTACGTCGACGACTTCGCGCTGTTTGCCGACGATCGCCGGCAGCTCTGGCACTGGCGAAGGGCGATCATCGAGCGCTTGGGATCGCTGCGGCTCAGCATCCACGAATCATCGGCCCAAGTGGTGCCCGTCGCCCATGGCATCCCATGGCTCGGCTTCGTCGTCTATCCCACCCATCGTCGCGTCAAGGCCCGCAACGTGCGCAACTTCACCCGCCGACTCCGTGCCCGCTGGACCGACTACTGCGCCAACCGCATCAGCTTTGCCGAGTTCGACGCCAGCGTGCAAGGCTGGATCAACCATGTTCGATACGCCGATACTTGGGGTCTCCGCAGGCATGTGCTCGGCCGGCCCATGCCGCGCGAGGGGCCGAGGTTCGGCAAGGCGCAATAGTCGCAATCGCTCCCGTCGACGGCAACGACAACGTCAACGACCAACGCCAGAGACCAGATGCGCTTCGCGCAAAGGCTGGCGCTACGCGCCATACAGATGTCAGTGCTACACGATGGGGGAAGACCCACACACCCGAAACCCGATGTAATGAAAGCGGTCGTGCGGGTGGCTGAGGTCGCGGGCCACCGACCGTGCGTCGTGCTTGTCGTCACCCCACGAGCCCCCGCGCAACGCGCGATGGGCATTCCCCGCGACTCCTATTCGGTCCCGCCTTCCGTACTCGTTCAAGCACCACTCCCACACATTCCCCGCCATGTCGAGGGCTCCTACCGGAGACATACCGGCTGGATACATGCCGCCGGCTACGGTGCGCCCCAAACGGCTTTCGGCCGTGTTCGCCTTCTCCGAATCCCACGCCGGCCCCCACGGGAACTCGTTCGCGGCGTTGCCCCCTGTCGCCGCCTGCTGCCATTCCCACTCCGTCGGCAACCGCACGACTTGCCCTGCCGCCAACTCGCCCAGCGCCTGTATACGCGCCGTTAGCCAGCGGCAGAACGCAACCGCGTCGTACCACGAGACGTTCTCGGCGGGACAGTTGGGCTTCTGACGATACTGCTCCCCTGGCTCTTGATCCTGAGACAGCCCGTCCCACCACCGCCGATCCCCATACCCGCCCTCAGCCTCGACGAACGCCCGGTACTGCGCCCATGTCACCGCATACTTCGCGATCCTGAACGGCGACACGTCGAACTCCGCTCCCTCTCCCCTGTCAACGTCAATCGTCACCCGCCCACCCGGCACCTCGCACCACACGATGTCCGGCAGCCCGTCCGGCCGCAGCCCCACACCCGGACGCGGGTCGCCGATCGCCGCGAGCCGGTCGCCGGTCTCCGCACGGCGGTCGTGGCTGGTCGTCGGATCGCTCAGCTCGTCCTGCAGCCGCTCGGCTTCAGGGCGAATGAAGGCCTCCTCGTCGTCCGTCAAGTCGGGCTGCAACTGCTCCAGCATCGGCGGCAACAGCGCCAGCCACTCGTGCGGGCGCAAGAGCGCCCGGCTCTTGCCCCGCGCGACCCATTCCGCCGCCAGCGTGCGCACCTGCCGCAGCAGCACGTAGTGCTCGCGCCGGACCTCGATCCACTCCGCAAGCCGCGGCCAGTGCGTGAAGAGCGCCTCATGCGCCACCCCGACCGTCGGGGACTCCCCTTTGTCCGTGACGAGCAACCGCGCATCGACGAAGGCCTCGACCAACCGCCTCGCAGGATCGTCCGCCTCAACCTGCGCCTTCGACACCCTGCGCCGCGTCGGCACGCCGCGCTCGTCCACCTCGACGAGCTGCCGGAACACGTCCGTCAACTTGCCCTGTACTTCGGTCGGGAGACCGCCCAGCGTGGCGTCCGCGCGCCGCGCGATCGCGCCCTTGACGCCGCCAAAGGCTTCGTACGCCTGCTGCGTCAACCGCCCGTCTCCCGACCGCCGTTCATAGAGCTCCGACAACGCAAACGCCAGCAGCGCCAGGCTCCCCTCGCCCGACCCGGCGTCGTCGAGGACGCGGTCCACCAGCCCGTCGTCGAAGTCCAGCCCGGCCCGGTACGCCGGCTGGGTCGTCATCGCCCGCAGCGCCGACCGGTCGGCCGCGGCCAACGGATACGTGCCGGCACCGCGCAGCACCGCGGCCAGCCCACCCGCCACGCAGTGGTCGTAGAAGTCCGCGCGCACTGTCGCCACCACCCGAACGGCCTCCATCGCGGCCAGGTCCACGATGGCCTCGAGAAACGCCGGACGGTGTCGCGCATCGACGATCGTGAACACCTCCTCGAGCTGATCGACGAACACGACGAGCCGCGCCCACTCCGGACGGCCGGCCACCACCGCGTCGACCACCGCACGCCGTCTCGCCGCATCCCGCAGGTGCTCCGCAACCTCGCGCGGTGCCCCGCCGCCGGCGCCGAGCACCGGCTTCAGCGCATACGCCAGCGCCACGAACGGATCGCCGCCGGCCTCGCCCGGCGTGAAGCGGTCGGCCAACACCCAGTCCTTGCCGCCCTCGACCGCGTTGGCCTTCAGACGCGGCACCAGACCCGCCGCCACCAGCGACGACTTCCCCGAGCCCGATGCCCCGACCACCGCCACGAAGCGCGTCGCCGGATCGGCAAGGGCGCGGATCAAGCCGTCGACCTCCGCCGTGCGGCCGAAGTAGATCGGAGCGTCCTCTTCGGTGAACGCCCGCAAGCCCGGGAACGGCGAGCCTTGCCACAAGTCCGCCGCCGCGACGCCGTGCCCGCCGCTCCCCCCTCGGGCAGTCGCGCGTCCGCCAGGGCTCCCACTGCCGACGGGCGCTTCTGCTCCGGCCTCCATCAACCGCGCGATACGCTCCCGCAAGTGCGTTTCGACCATCTTCTCGAACGCGGCCGGCGTCTCGTACGGGTTGAAGCCGCGCCGGATCGAACCGTCGGGCGCGGCGAACTCCGCGAAGAACGCCTCCACCCGCCCCCACTGCGCCTCCTTGTCGGCGCGCAAGGGGTCCCGCGCCCCCCACTTCGGCTCCTCCGTCCGGCGATAGACCAGCACATCCGGCCGTCCGCCGGCGTCCGCCGCCCGCACGGCATCCGTGTACTCCCACTCCGTGCCCGACCAGTAGCGGCTGCCGTCCGGCTTGATGAACTCGCCCCCCGCATCCTCCGGCAGCGGCGTGCCCATCCGCGACCAGAACACCACGACAACGATGTCGCACTCCGACGGGCGCGGCAGCCCGTTGGCGATCGCTTCCTGCGGGATCAAGTTCGCCAGCATCGGCGTGCCGCCGCCGGGCGTGTCCCACGCCACTGCCTCGATCTGCACCTTGCCGCGAAACGATGGGTCGTAGCGCAGCTTGTCCAGCACATCGCGCGCAACCTTGCGCTCGTCGGCCACGTCGCCCGGCGACGCCAGGAACACGCGCACCGTGCGCGGCGCTCCTGCCGCACCGTCGCCCAGTCCCCCCGCGTTCCTCGGCCAATCATCCATGGTCGCGCGATGATACCCATCCCGCTTGCGCGGCGCCAACCAACCTCCAACATCGTCGCGCAGCACCATCACCACCTTGCCCGCCGACACCGTCGTTCACCACCACAGCCACCTTGCCCGCAAACACCGTCGTTCACCACCACCGCATCGTCCTCGCCATCGCCACCGCCACCGCACATTGACAATCCCCCTTGAGCAGAGTAGCCTACCCCCATCGCACCCACTCCCAATACACCACCCCATCGTCGCGGCCATCGGCGACAAGGAACCGCGCATGGAACCACCCATGACCCCCGCCGCGTACCTCGACACGCGCGTGCAGGACCAGATCGACTGGCACGACGCCAAGAGCCGGTGGAACAAGACGTGGTACCGCCGCCTGCAGGGCGCCGTCATCGTGCTCGGCGCGCTCCTCCCGTTCCTCGCCGGCTTCAGCGGCGCCCCGGCGCCCGGCGCCCGCCTCGCCATCGGCGCCGTCGGCGTGGCCGTGGCCGTCCTCACCGGCCTCGTCACCCTGCTGCGCTTCCACGACACGTGGGTCGAGTACCGCCTCACCGCCGAGCGCCTCACCCACGAGAAGTACCGCTACCTCACCCGCACCCCGCCCTACGACACCGACGACGCCTTCGCCCGCCTCGTCGAGCGCACCGAGGCCATCCTCGGCGAGCAGAACGCGTCGTGGCAGCGCCAGGCCGCGTGGGGCGACGGCGCGCCAACCGCGGCGCAGCCCCCTCCGTAGTCTGGCCGATCGAAAGCGATACCACCCAACCTGCCCTTCTACATCCATCCCGACCAATCCGACGCCCGCGCCATCCCTCCGTCCACCGGAACACGCCATGGCACAGAACGTACAACGCTGGGTCCTCACGACAGGGTCGTCGTTCCCGTTCGCCCGGCCCGCGCAGCGGGCCGCCCGCATGGCGGGCCACCTGCTGGCGCAACTGGACCTCGGCCTCGTCGCCGGCAACGCCACCGGCGTCGACCAGTGGGCGAGCGAAGCGTACTGCAGCGAGATCGAACGCCAGGGCCGGTCCACCGACAGACGCTTTACCCAGCTCTGGCTCCCGTACTGGCGCGGCCGAGGGAGCTGGTGGCCCATGCCCGGGTTTCGCGCGCCCGCTGCTTGCCGGCAGATCGTGCGCCGTCAGGCCGACTGGATCGAGCACGCATTGACCGCCGCCGATGCCGCGATCATGATCGGTGGGCAGTCCGGAGCGCTCGACATCGCCCGCCGGTTCATCGACGCCGGCAAGACCGTCCTGCCCGTGCCGTTCACCGGCGGCGCATCCAACGCCGTGTTCCAGGACATCCTCCGCACATGGGGTGACCACCCCGTTCCCGGGCTGTCGCGTACCCAGTTCCTCAGCCTCGGCGAGCCGTGGGTCATCGGCGCCGGCCCGCTGCGCAACCTTGTGCTGGGCATCTTCGCCGACGCACCCGACATTTTCATCTCCTATCGTCGCGCCGACGCGCTGGCCGACGTGGGCCGTCTGTACCACGACCTGGCCGAGCACTTCGGCGAACGCCGCGTCTTCGTCGACCTCCAGGACATCGGCGCCAGCGACCGCTGGGCCACGACCATCGAGGGCGCGCTCGACGCGTGCAGCATCGGCATCGTCGTCATCGGGCGAAGCTGGGTGAGCGACCGCCTGCAAAGCGCGCACGACGTGCTGCGCCGGGAAGTCGAATACCTGATCCAGCACGACAAGGTCATCTTCCCCGTCCTCATGAACGGCGCGGCCTTGCCGACGCCCGAAGCGCTGCCCCCGACCTTGCACCCCCTGCTGGAGCGTCAGGCCCGCAGCCTCGACACGGCCGGCTGGTCCGCCGCTGTCCACGACCTCATGCGCCAGATCGATCGCCGCCTGCGGGCGTCGCCCCGTTCCACCAACGATCCTTCCTCGCCCGTGGAGATGCGCCCATGACCACGACCCTGGTCGTCCCCGGCATCGCATGGCAGCCCCCCGCCGACGACGTCGACCGGCAGATGCTCGATAGGTTCGGCCTGAAGGTCACGACCCGCCGGGCCGTGCGCATGGGGCCCGCCGCCCGCGGCGCCGCCGACGTGGTGCGCATCCCCGATGCTCCCGACGATGCCGTCGTCGAGCTCACGTACCCCGACCAGACACGCGAGTGGCTGCGCGTCGACGAGCTGCGCCGGCGCATCGGCCCGTCGGCGCGCGGCGGTGAGTCGCGGGCCGAGCTCGTCGTCCCGCCCGCCCTCGGTGTTGCCACCACCCGCGGCGCTTTCGACCTCGTGCTCGAGGGCCTCAAGCTGTTCGACATCGACCCCATCGGCGACTGGTCCAAGACCACCGTCGTCGACATGGTCGACGCGTTCGAGTCGAAGCTCTTCGGGCAACCCGCCCCCGGCCACCCCGCCCAGCGCGCCGCCGAAAGCGACTGCACGCCGCGCCTCGGCCTCAATCGGATCGACGCCGCCGGCCGGCTCGAACCCGTCGTCGGCCCACTGCCCGCCGGAGCGGGCCAACCCTACCTCATCCTCCTGCACGGCACCTTCTCGTCCACCTGCGGCAGCTTCGGCCGGCTGATGGGCTCGCCCGAGTGGGCGTGGCTCCACGAGCGCTACGGCGACCGCATCCTCGGCTTCGACCACTACAGCCTCAGCCAGAGCCCCGCGCGCAACGCGCTCGACCTCGCCCAGAGCCTCCCCGACGGCGCGCGGCTCGACCTCCTCAGCCACTCGCGAGGCGGAGTGGTGGGCGAGCTGCTCAGCCTGCGCGAGCTGCCGCCGTCCGCGCTGAGCCACTTCGAGGTGGCCGGGCGTGACGGCGACATCGACGACCTCCGCGCGCTGCTCCGCGTGCGCGCGGAGAAGCAGCTCCGCGTCGAACGCTTCGTGCGCGTGGCCGGCCCGGCGCGCGGGGTGTGGTTCATCCATCGATTGGACCGTTACCTGTCCATCCTGCTCAACCTCCTGGAGCTGGTGCCCGCCTTTAGCGCCGGCCCGCTGTTCCCGTTCGCCAAGGCGGTGGTCCTCAGCCTCATCCGGCGCAGCGCCGACCCCGCCACCGTGCCCGGCATCGAAGCCATCATGCCGAGCTCGCCGTTCATCGACCTCGTCAACCAGCACGGGCTCGGCGCCGAAGGTCGGCTCGCCGTCGTGGCCGGCGACGCCGAGGGGCGAGGGTTCGCCGGGCGGCTCAAGACGCTGGCCGTCGACGGCCTCCTCCGAGAGATCAACGACCTTCTCGTCGAGACGCGTTCGATGTACGGCGGCCTCGCGCGCGCCGAAGACAAGGCCGTGTTTGCGTTCCATCGCGGCCCCGACGTGTGTCACACGACCTACTTCGCCAACGACGCGAGCCGCAAGTCGCTCTGCGCGTGGCTTGCCGGGCGCGACCAGCCGCCGTCGTCCGCGTTCCGCGCCCTGACGCCCGAGGCGGTGGCGGTGGCCGAGGCGCAGAGGGACCGTTCCCGCGGGCGGCGCACGGGAGCGGGCGGCCGCGCCGCCCCCATCGGCATGGTGCTCGTCGTCCCGGACGTCATGGCCAGCCACCTCAAGGACGACCGCGGCCGGATCTGGCTCGACCCCGCGCGCCTGCGCGAAGACGGCATCGAGCCCCTCCGCCTGGCCGACGACGGCGAACCCGGCGGCATCCGACCCGACGGCCTCTTCGACACCACCTACGATCGCCTGATCGATGCCCTCTCCGGCCGCTTCGAGGTCGCCCCGTTCGCGACCGACTGGCGCCGCTCGATCCGGGCCGAAGGCGCGCGTCTGGCGGACGAGATCTCGCGGCGCCTCACCAGCCAGGCGCTGCCGCTGCACGTCGTCGCCCACGGGGCCGGCGGCCTGGTCGCGCGCGCGGTCATGGCGGACCATCCCGAGGCATGGTCCGAGCTCGGCCAACGCGGTGGGCGACTCGTGATGCTCGGCACGCCCCACGCCGGCATGTTCCAGACCCTGCGGCTGTTGACCGGCGAGGCGGACATCGTGCGCCAGGTCGCGCTGCTCGACCCCCGTCGCGACGACGGGCGGGCCGCCGCCATGCTGCGCACCCTGCCCGGGATCGTCGAGCTGGTGCCGCACGCGCTGACCGCGGCGGGCGCCGCCGCCCCCGCCGCCGCCGCGGCCTGGTGGACGGAACCTGCATTCCAGGCTCGCTTGCGTGCGGCGGCCGAGTGCCACACCGCGCTCGAGCGCGCAGTCGATGCCGCCCGCATGGTCTGCGTGGTCGGCAGCGCCGACACTACCCCGGCCGGCCTGTGCGAAGACCACGACGGCCGCCTCACGACGTGCGACGCCGACGGCGGCGACGGCTGGGTGACCGATGACCGGGCGGCGCTGCCCGGCGTGCCGGTCTGGCGCGTACCCAACGCCCACGGCGACATGCCGCGTGCCGAGTCGGTGGTCACGGGCATCGCCGAGATCTTGGAACGCGGCGACGGCGCCAACCTGCCCCAAGCGTCGCTGCCGACGCGCGGCGCACGCCGCGGGTTCACCCCGCCTGCGGCCGTGCCGTTGCTGTTCCCCACCGCACCCGAGATGCTCGCCGCCGCCACCGGGGGCACGCCCCCCGGCGTCCCCGAGGCCGACGCGTTCGTCCTGCGCCTCTCGGTCGCCCACGGCAGCCTCGAACACGCGCGCCACCCCGTGCTGGTGGGGCACTATGCCGGCGACAGCATCGCCGGGCCCGAGGCCGTCATCGACCGCTGGCTGGACGGGCGGCTGACACGCCGTCACGCGATGGGTCTCTACCCCGGTGCCGTTGGCACCGCCGACGTCCTCCTGGCGCCCGGGAGCAAGCCGCCCGGCTGCCTGGTCGTCGGCCTCGGGGAGGTCGGCGGCATCTCTCCTGGGTTGCTGACCGACGGGGTCGCGGCGGCGGCGCTGCGGTACGCGCTCTCCGTCATGGAGCGTCCGGCCGCGGGAGACGAAGCACTCGGCTGGTGCTCCGCCGCCTTCTGCGCGTTGCTCGTCGGCAGCAACACCCAGACCTTCACGGTGCAAAACTCGGTCGCGGCCATCGTCGGCGGCGCCCTTCTCGCCAACCGGATGCTGCGAGAGCAGAACCTGTGGGACCGTGTCCGAATCGACGCCGTGCAGTTCGTCGAGATCTACGAGGACGTCGCCACGGTGGCCGCGACGACCGTCCGTGACATCCACCAGCACCTGCGTGTCCATCTCGACATCTCGGAGCGCTTGCAGGCGGAACCCTATCTCGAGAGCCTGGACGGCGGCTTGCTGCGCCGCCCCGTCGCCATCTACGCCGACAACTGGTGGCGACGCCTGCAGGTGCGCGAGCGGACGGACTGCGTGGCTCCCGGCGCGGCCGCCGATGGCGACGCGCAGCTCGAGTTCACGTTGCTCACCGACCGGGCCGGCGCCGGCATGACGCTCCAGCCAGCACAACGGCGGCTCGTCGACCAGCTCATCGCCCGAACGGTCGGACGGTCGGACGACCTCGACGTGCCGGCGACCTTGTACGAGATGCTCCTTCCCAACGCCCTCAAGGAGCGGGCCTACGAGCTCGCCGGCCTCCAGCTCGTTCTGGATCCCGCAGCCGCGCGGTACCCCTGGGAGATGCTTGCCGAGCGCGGGCGCGACGGGCAGGCCATTCCCCTCGCCGCCAGGATGGGGATCGTCCGCCAGCTCACCACCGCAGCCTTCCAACCGCGGCTCCGCCCCCCGGCCGGGCGCAACGCGCTGGTGATCGGCGATCCCGATCTCGGCGCTCAGACCCGCTTCGCGCGACTGCCCGGCGCCGCCGTCGAGGCCAGGGAGGTTGCGGCGCTGCTGCGAACGTTCGGCTACGACGTCTTCGAGCTCGTCGGGACGGCAGCGAGCGCGGTCAGCATCGTCAAGGCGTTGTTCGCGCGCGACTACCGCATCGTGCACATAGCAGCCCACGGCGTGTTCGACCCCCTGCGGAAGGACCGTACCGGCGTCGTCATCGGCGCCGACGTATACCTCACCCCCGGCGAGATCGCCCAGATGCGCGTGATGCCGGAGCTGGTGTTCCTGAACTGCTGCCACTCCGGCACGACCGCCGCGGGACCGGACGACGTGGAGCCGGCCGACACCACGGATGCCGGCGGCACGGGCGCCGCAAGCACGCAAGGCTCGGCAGCGCAGGGGCAGCCGCCGGCTGGCGCTGGCGGCGCGCCCGATCCCGCGACGTCCGCCTGGCATCACCTCGCGTCGAACGTGTCCGAGGCGTTGATCCACCAGGGGGTGAGCGCGGTGGTCGCGGCAGGCTGGGCCGTCAACGACGCCGCTGCGCTCGACTTCGCCCGCGAACTCTATCGGCACTTGACCGGCAACCGCCGCACCTTCGGCGACGCGGTGTTCCGGGCGCGCAAGCACCTGTTCGAGCACGCGGCGCATCGCCGCACCAACACCTGGGGCGCCTACCAGTGCTATGGCGACCCGGCCTTCCGGCTGCGAGCGGGCGGCAACCCGCCGCCGCGCGAGCCCGCGCCAGCCGTGGCCCTGCACGAGGTGATCCGCGAGCTCGACGAGCTCGCCCGTCGCGGCGCCGCCGGGGACGACGACACCCGCCGGCACAGCCTCGCCCGCGTCCGCCACCTCGCCACGTCCGGGCATCAAGCCTGGGCTCGGCACGGCAGGCTCCAGTACCGCCTGGCCAACGCCCTGGCCGAGCTCGGAGACCTCGAGGGGGCCGTCGCCAGCTACCGGCGGGCCCTAGAGACGTCGAGCGATGCCGAGGACGTCCCCATCCGGGCGGTGGAACAGCTCGCCAACCTCGAGTCGCGCCTCGGGGAGCACCTGTGGCGCGAAGGCGGCCCCCGCGAGCAAAGCCTGAACCTCCTCGAGCAGGCGCGAACGCGGATGGAAGTGGTGCTGGCCATCCACCAAACCCCCGAACGCCTGGCGATCGCCGGCGCCACCGAGCGGCGGCTGGCCGCCATCCTCGACACGGCCGACGACGCTGCTGCGCGCGAGGCCGCGCTGCGTCGGGCCGCAGCGCACTACAAGGCAGCCTTCGAGGCCGGCGAAACCCCGTTGGAGCCGGACCCGTATCCCGCCCTGGCGTGGATCGACCTCGCGTGCGTGCTGGGCGACGGCGAAACCAGCGGTCTCGAGAACCTTGCGCAGACGTGCCTCCAGCGCGCCCGCGAGCTCGCCGCCGCCGAGCCGAGCTACTGGCACCGCGTCTACGTGCCGGATGCCGAGAAGAGCCTGGCGCTGGTGCGGGGGGACCTGCCCGCGCACGCGGCCGCGATCCGCACGAAATATGCCGCCACGTTCGCCCTCGGCGCGACCCTCCGCGAGCGCGACAGCACCGTCGGCTACCTGCGCTGGCTGGCGGCGATGCTGGAATGGCGCAGCCGCGACGCCGACGCCGCCGCGCTGCGCGAGATCGCGGCGGCGCCCGATGGATGACGCCGGCCGACACCCCGGATAGGACCGCCCCCCATGACCTACCGCCCGCGCCCCCTCGACACGTCGGACGTCGTGCTGCCGCCCGACCTCGCCGACCTCGTCGAGCGGCTGGCCGAGAACGTGCACGAGGTCTACGTCAGCCGGCGCCTGGCCGAAGGCTGGCGCCACGGGCCGCGCCGCGACGACGTGCGCCGCGAGAACCCGACGCTGGTGCCCTACGAGGCGCTGCCGGAATCCGAGAAGGCCTACGACCGCGCCACCGTGACCGAGACGCTCAAGGCGATCGTGGCGCTGGGGTATCGGATCGAGAAGGGGTGATGGGGTTCGCGGGCGGCGGCGGCGCGTGCCCGTTCACGCGCCCGCCGCCGCCCGCGGCCCGTCGTCCGCCTCGAAGATCGCCTCGATCGGCAGCCCGAAGAGACGGGCGATGCGAAACGCCAAGGGCAGGCTCGGGTCGTACTTGCCGGTCTCGATGGCGTTGACCGTCTGCCGCGACACGTCGAGCGCATCGGCCAGGTGCGCCTGGGTCCAGTCGCGCTCGGCGCGCAGCACCTTCAGGCGGTTCTTCACCGGTACCGCCGGGCGGCGACCGCCTGCCAGCCCGCCCAGACGACGAGCATCACGATGAGGGGGTCGTTGATGTCGAGGTCCGGGGCACCGAGACGCTCGAACAGCCGGTACCCCATGCTGAACAGCACCCCCACGCCGAACCCCATCGCCAGCGCCTCGAGCTGCACGCGCTGCTGCAGCTCGTCGGCGGCGCGCAAGTAGCGCGTGTACGCGGCCAGCGCCGCGGCGCCGACGAGGGTCGGCACGATCGCGACCGCCAGGGCGGCGGCGCCGGGCAGCGACACGCCTCCCGCCAGCACGAACGTGGCCGCCACGAAGCTGACCGCCCAGGCCAGCGACCACCGGGCGAACCGCTGCAGGTTGCGAACGTCGCGCTCGGGCGCGTCGGCACATGCGCCCCACCCCCACCAGGGTCGCTTGGCTTGCGATGCCATTGTCGTGCCTCCTTGTCGTTGTGTAAAGCATACTTGACGGCAAGGATACGCACTCGAAGGCGAGATGTCAAGAGGACTTGACAAGGCCAGTCGCAACCTTGACTCTTGCCTCGAAGAAGATATGGACTTGTCGTACGCGTTCAGCCACTCGTCACCCCCCTGCCGAACGCATACGGGGGCAGGTTTCAAACCTGCCCCTACCGGGTCCGGGCCATTGTCGGCAGCATCCGGGGCGTCATCGGCGCATCTGCTCCGCCCGGCCCAACGCCGCCGACCTGGGCTGAACAGTCCCACGTCCCTCTCCCAGCATTGGGAGAGGGACCGGCTGAGCGCAGCTCAGCCAGGGTGAGGGCCCGGAGGGGCGCAGGGGAGCCGGCCCTCACCCCCCGACCCCCTCTCCAAATGCTGGGAGAGGGGGAGCATCAAGACGCCGGCACGGCGTGGGACGACCGCGGGATCATCCACCAACGTCGCTGTACCCGTTCTGCCGCGGGTCACGCCCTGCCGAACGCATCCAGGGCAGGTTTCAAACCTGCCCCTACGGGGTCCGGGTCATCGTCGGCGGCATCCGGGGCGTCATCGGCGCATCTGCTCCGCCCGGCCCAACACCGCCGACCTGGGCTGAACGGGTACGAACAGGGAACCGGCGTGGCAGGTGGGAGGCGGGAGACTGCGTGGGTGCCCCGGGGGGCAAGCGACTGATGGCGTGGGGGTTGACAATGTGGCTGCGGTCGGGTAAATTAGGTATGCCTAATTTACCAACGACCGCATACCTAATGTCGTCGGCCGTCCCTGTCGCCATCGGTGCCGAGCACCGGGTGCATCGCGGACGTGCGGCGGCAGGGCGGCGCGGTCGCCACTCCGAAAGGACACCGATCCCATGACCATGACCCCCGATCCCGCCCTCTTTCGCTGGCTGGCCGGCCTGGCGATCGTCGCCGCCAGCGCCGTGAGCATCTACCACCGCCGCCGCGCCGACCGCGCGGGCGACGCGATCTCGTTCCGCGCCGAGACCCTGCCGGTGCGGATCCTGACGCGCGGCTTCGGCGGCGCGACGTGGCTGGCGGTCTTCGCGACCATCCTGACCCCCGGCATCATGGCGTGGTCGACCGGCGCGCCGCCGCCCGCGCTGCGCTGGCTGGGCGCGGCCACGGTCGCCGCGGGGCCACTGCTCTTCCTGTGGGTCTTCCGGCACCTCGGCGGCAACGTGACCTCGACGGTCGTCACGCGCCGCCACCACACGCTGGTGACCACCGGCCCGTACCGCTGGGTGCGCCACCCGTTGTACAGCGTGGGGGTGCTGTTCATGCTCGGCCTGAGCACGCTGCTCGGGAGCTGGCTGATCCCGGTGCTCGCGATCCCGGCCATGGCCGGCCTGATGCTGCGGACGCCGGCCGAGGAAGCCGGCCTCGTCGCTCGCTTCGGCGACGGCTACCGGGCCTACATGGCGCGGACGGGGCGGTACCTGCCGCGGTGGGGGTAGCGGTGCGCCCAGCGCTGACGCGCGGTCGCGGCGGGGGTACGGCAGGGGGGCTCTCCGACTCGGCGGAAAATCGCCCACCGCGTTGTGGGTGGCGCTCAACCGGGTTGGGAGCCAAGTCGTCGGCGCACGACGCCCGCACTGCGCCCGCGTTGAGGGATCCTGGCAACGCGGTGTCTTGAATTCCGAGGTCGACGTGCCGTACATTGCACGCCCACATCTCACACCACACACGGAGGAACGCGTGCACATCTCACAGCGCTGCCCCATGCCGGCGTGCCTGGCGCTCGCCGGGCTTGCCGTCGCCAGCCTGGCCGCCTGCGCTCGTGGCGCGACCGGTCCGGCCGTCATCCCGGTGGACCTCGCGGAGTACACGATCCACCCGGCAGCGGCCGAGGTCGCCGCCGGCCAGGTCACCTTCACCGCCCGCAACGTCGGGCCAAGCGACCCGCACGAACTGGTCGTCGTCCGCACCGACCTGGCCGGCGACGCGCTGCCGACAGGGGCGGACGGCCGGTTTGACGAGGCAGGCCCAGGCGTCACGGTGATCGGCGAGATCGAGGAGCTTGCCGTCGGCGCCGAGGGCAGCGCGATGTTCGACCTGCCGGCCGGCAACTACGTGCTGGTGTGCAACGTCGTCGAGGTCGAAGGCGACGAGGAGGTCGAGGCCCACTACGCCGAGGGCATGCACACGGCGTTCACGGTGCGGTGATACGCACGCGCCTACGATGCGTCGACGGTGACCACGAGTGCCGAGAAGGCATCAGGTGTCACTACCGGAATCAGGCCGTCCTTGAAGTCGGCGACATTGCGCGTCACAAGGTAATCGGCGCCCGCAGCGGACGCGGCCGCAGCGTGCACGGCGTCCTCGAAGTCCGTCCAACCAAGAGCCAGCGCCGTGTTGAGCACAGCGCCGTCCACGGTTGCGACGGTGAAGACGCTGAGCACATCTGCGATCACTGCGGCGGCCGCTGCGCGCCCGATCTGGCGGGCGATCAGGTAGTGCAGCGTGGTGATGCCATGGGCAGCGACCAGACCGATCGCACGCCCAGTCTCGACCATCGTCCAAGCGGAGGCGGAAGCAGGGTAGTGCGGCTCACGGCGGGCGATGACATCCAGGATGACGTTGACATCCAGCAGGGCACGAAGCGGTTCAGCTTTCATACTTAGCCACCAGATGGCGGTGGTAGTCCTCGATCGATGTGGTGGAATCGAGGATACCCGTCAACCGGTGCAGCACGGGAACGTCCTCGACGGCCATGCCCGCGACGTTGCCGTGCTCCACCGGCAGCCGACGCAGGAACGCGTCGACGAGCGCCGAGAGCGTTGTACCATGCTCGGCGGCGAAACGCTTGGCGTTGGCCACGGATCGCACTTCCACACGGACGGTCAACTTGGTGTGCACGGTGTCACTCCTTGGGGCGAGCTCAGGACTGGCTGCCGTATAGAATACTCGCACGACGTACGGCGACCAAGCCCCGTGGCGTCGAGCTGCATTCGAAGGGGTGCCCTTGACGATCCGCGCGTCGGCAGGTAGATTACCAGCGCGCCGAGGGCGCCTGCCGGCGCGCCATGCGGCGGCACCCTGTGCCCGCGCGGGAGATCCTCCTGCGGCGTGACACCACCCCCGATCTCACCTACCTCCCCCGGAGCCGCACCATGCCCTCGATACACCCGGCCCTACGCTCCCGCTGCCGTTTGGCGCTTGCGGCCGCCGCGACGGCGGCGTGCGTGGTGCTGGCCGCCGCGCGGGAGGGCCTCGCCCCGGCGACCGCCGAGGACCCGCCGACCTTCACGAACTTCGAGACCGAGCCGGTGCGCCCGTTGGCGCTGGCGCCGGACGGCACGCGGCTCTACGCGGTCAACACGGCGGACGACCGGCTGGAGATCTTCGACGTGACGGACGGCGGCCTGGCGCGCGCCGGCGAGGTCGCGGTCGGGCTGCGGCCGGTGGCGGTGGCGCCGCGCGGGACCGCGGAGGTCTGGGTCGTCAACCACCTGTCGGACTCGGTCAGTCGGGTGGACGTGTCGGACCCGGCGCGGGCGCGCGTGACGGCCACGGTGCGCGTCGGCGACGAGCCGCGCGACGTCGTCGTCGCCGGGCCGGACCACGACCGGGTGTTCGTGGCCACGGCCTACCGCGGCGAGGAGCTGACGCCGGGCATCGGGCGCGGCAGCGTGTGGGTCATCGACGCGCGCGACCCGGCCGCGCCGCCCCGCGAGGTGCGGCTGTTCGGGACGAAGGCGCGCGGGCTCGCCGCCAGCGCGGACGGCCGCACGGTCTACGCCGCGATCTTCCACTCGGGCAACGGGACGACGGTGATCGGGGAGGATGACGTCGAGGCCGGCGGCGGCTTGCCGGCCCCCCGGCCGGCCAACACCACGGGGCAGACCCCGCCGCCGACGGGCCTCATCGTCGCCGAGGGCGACGGCACATGGGTCGACGAGACGGGCAAGGACTGGCGCCGTTTCGTGCCGTTCACGCTGCCCGACAAGGACGTGTTCGCCATCGACGCGGCCGCGCCCGTGCCGGCGGTGGTCGGTGCCGCCAGCCGCGTCGGCGGCACGTTGTTCAACCTGGCGCCCCACCCCGGCACCGGCGAGGTCTGGGTGACGAACACCGACCCCGGCACCGACGTGCGCTTCGAGCCGAACCTGCGCGGGCACGCGGTCAACAACCAGGTCACGCGGATCGCGTTCCAGCCGCCGGGCAGCCTGCCCCGCGTCGCGCACCTCAACCCGCACATCGACCGCGGGACGACGCCGGGCGCTGCGGGCGAGATCGCGGCGAGCCTGGCGCAGCCGACGGACATCGTGTTCGGGGCCGATGGCATGGCGTACGTCGCCGCCTTCGGCAGCCGCAAGGTGGCGGTGCTCGACGGCGCCGCGAACGTCGTCAACCGGATCGACGTGGGCTTCGGCCCGGCAGGGCTGGCCGTCGACGACGCCCGCCGGCGGCTGTACGTGCTCAACCACCTCGACGCGACGATCTCGGTGATCGACCTGGCGCCCAGCGCCCCGGGACGGGGCGCGCCGACGCTGGCCACGGTGCCGCTGCGCTTCGACCCGACGCCCGCGGACATCGAGGCCGGCCGGCCGTTCCTCTACGACGCGGCGCTGACGAGCGGCCACGGCGACATGAGCTGCGCGAGCTGCCACGTGTTCGCCGACCGGGACCACGTTGCGTGGGACCTCGGCGACCCGACGGGCAAGCTGCTCACGGTGCCGCTGGCGATCACGCACGACAACCTGCTGCTCAAGCCGCGCCGCGCGCAGTTCCACCCCATGAAGGGCCCGATGACGACGCAGAGCCTGCGCGGCCTGGCCGGCACCGGGCCGATGCACTGGCGCGGCGACCGGTTCGGCGCGGGCGCCGCCGCGCGCGACGAGGTCGCGGCCTTCAAGCAGTTCAACGGCGCGTTCGTCAGCCTCAACGGGCGCGGCGCGGAGATCGGCGACGCCGACATGACGGCGTTCGCGCGGTTCGTGCTTACGATCCGCTACCCGCCCAACCCGACGCAGCCGCTGGACCGCGCGTACACCGGCGACGCCAAGGCGGGCTTCGAGTTCTTCACCGGGCCGGTGCGGGTGGACCAGGGCGTGGCGACGTGCCAGGACTGCCACGCGCTCCCGACGGGCTCCAACGGCCGCGTGAACTTCGAGGGCGACCAGATCCAGCAGGACTTCAAGGCGGCGCACCTGCGCAACCTCTACGACAAGGTCGGCCGCTTCGACGCGCCGGGCAACCAGGTCAGCGGCTTCGGGTTCGTGCACGACGGGAGCTTCGACACGCTCGAGACGTTCCTCGAGCTCGACGTGTTCCGGTTCCCGGGCCGCACGGAGGGGGAGCGCGCGGCGGTCCGGCGGCAGTTGGTGGCCTACCTGATGCAGTTCGACACCGGCATGGCGCCGGCGGTGGGACAGCAGGTGACGGTAGGCGCGGCGACGGGCGCGGCCGACCGGGCACGCTTGGACGTCATCGTCGCCCGGGCGCGGGCGGGGGACTGCGACCTGGTCGCGCGCGGGCAGGCGGACGGGCGGGAGCGCGGGTACCTGCTCGACGGCGCGGCGTTCTGGGCGGACCGCGAGGGCGATCCACCGGTGCTGCTGTCGGACCTCGTGGCCCGCGGGGCGGCAGCCGGCGCGGAGGTGACGTTCACGTGCGTCCCGCCGGGCGACGGCGAGCGGTCGGCGCTCGACCGCGACGGCGACGGGCATCGCGACGGCGACGAGATCGCGGCAGGCAGCGACCCGGCGGACCCGACGAGCGGGCCGGGGAACGCGCCGACGGCGACGGCGTCCGCGGCGCCCACCGTGGCGCCGAGCGTGACGCCGAGCGCAACGGCCGTGGCGCCGACGCCGGCGGAGCCGACACCGACCGCTGGTCCGGAACGGTTCACGGTGTGGCTGCCGATCGGGCGGCGGGAGTGAGGGGCAGCTGAACAAGTACCGGCCGTCTACCGCTGACCGGACGAAGCGCCGAAGTACGCATGCCGTCTCGGCGCAGATGGCCATGGATGTGGGTCACGGTCCTACAGGGATCTGTGACACGGATCCCATGGGATCTGGGGCGCGGTCGGCGGGGTGCTGCGGCGTGGCGTTCCGGTGTGCAGACCGACGTCGTTGCGCTCGCGGCCAGGTCAATCCCTGGCGCAGCGACCCTCGACTGACACCACCCTTGCGCGCCGGTCACCCCCCCACCATCGACCATCCCCCACCCACCGCCGCCTCGAAGAACGCCGCCAGCTCCGCCACGGCCTCCCCGTCCTCGAACAACACCGGGCAGGCGGCCAGGATCCGGCCGCGGACGTCGCGGCGGACGTCGGCGTCGCCGGCCAGACGCAGCGCCGTCGCCACGTACGCCTCCGGCGAGTCGACGACGCCGTCCATCACGCCGATCCGCCGGCACGCGGCGTACGCCCACCGGCCGCGGTGGAAGCGACCGGGCAGCGTGACGATCGGGGTGCCGACCGCCAGCGCGTCGTAGGTCGTGTTCGCCCCGCCGCCGTAGTGCAGCGTGTCGAGCGCCACGTCGGCGACCGCGAGCACGTTCAGGTAGTCGGCCTCCGGCATGCGCGCGAGGAAGCGGATCCGCCCGGCCACGTCGGGGATGGCGCGCCCGAATCGCTGGCGCAGCCGCTCGGTGACGCCCGGCTGGGCGTCCTGGATGAACAGCACCTGCCCGCGCGGGTCGCCGCGCAGGATCCCGGCGACCAGGGCGTCGAAGTCCGGCTGCACCTTGCGCAGGTTTTGCGCGCACAGGTAGAGGCGATCGTGCTCGCCGAGGCCGAGCTCGGCCCGGGACTTCGAGGGCGAAGGCACCGCGGGGCGGTAATAGTAGGTCGGCAGGTGGCGCAGCCTCACGAGCCGCTCGGTGTAGAACGCGTCGCTCTCCGCCGTCTCCAACAGCTCGCACGACAGGTAGTAGCCGATCTCGGGAATCCCGCTGGTCACCGGCCAGCCCCACGTGGCGCACTGGACCGGCGCGAGGCCGAAGAACGGCAGGAAGTAGTTCATCCCGTCGGTCCCGACCTCCCAGTAGTGCAGCACGTCGAACCTGGCCGCACGCACCTGCGCCGCCGCGTGCGGCAGGTCGCTCGCCAGCGGCAGGTACCCGACCGCCCCGTTGGCGATCGCCGGCGCCAGGATCTCCGGGCCAGCCTGGCGGCTGCAGACCACCGTCAGTCGCAATCGGTCCCCGGGCAAGTGGTTCAAGATGCCGCGCATGCACTTGAGGAAGACGCCCTCGTGCCCGTGGGTGACGACGAAGCCGATGTGCGGCCGGGCGTCCGGCGATCGGGCGTTCGGGGCGCGTGCGCCCGCGCCGCCACCCGCGCCGGCGGTGCCGCCCGCCGCCGCGCCGGCATCGACGTCTCCGGCACCGCGCACGTCCGGACCCGGATCGACGTCCGCGCGGGGGCCTGCCGGCCCGCCGGCGCCGCCGATGCCCGCGAACAGCGCCGCCCAGCGCGCCTTGTACCCGCGCTCGTCGCGGCCGTGGTACGCCGTCAGCGACGGGGGCACGCCGTCGAGGTGCCGGAGCTGCGCCACCGCCAAGGGTCGACCCTGCCCGAGGCGGCGCGTGAGCGCCGCGTCGAGCGCGTCCCAGTAGCCGTCGATCTCGGCCTGGCTGGCCGGGATGGTCGGGCAGAGGGTCTCGACCGCGAGCCGGAACGCCGCGTCATCCGGCTGGAGCTCCAGCGCCCGCAGGCCGGTCTGCCGGGCGGCCTCGAGATCGCCCTGCTTCTCGAATGCCTGTCCCAGGTTGCGCCAGGCTTCGGCGAACGCGGGGCGCCGCGCGACCGCTTCGCGGAACGCGGCGATGGCGTCGTCGATCCGATCGAGCTCCTTGCAGGCCACGCCGAGGTTGTTGTGCGCTTCCGGGTGGTCGGGAGTGAGCGCGATGGCCGCCTCGTAGCACATGCGCGCGGAGCGGAACTGGCCGAGCTCGAGGAACGCGTTGCCGAGGTTGTAGAAGGCCCCCGCGTGGCCCGGGTCGATCCGGAGCGTCGCCTTGAAGTGCCCGATCGCCTCATCGTGGCGGCCCAGCGCCTTCAGCGCGTTGGCAAGCCCGAACCGGGCTGCGGCGAGGTCGGGGCCGAGGGCCGCCGCGCGCGCGAAGGCGTCCACGGCCCGTTCCAGATGGCCGAGCCGGCGGTAGGCTTCGCCGAGATTGGCGACGTAGGCCGCGTTGCGGCCGTCGATCGCCACCGCCTGCTCGAAGCAGCGCGCCGCCGCCGCGTAGTCGCCGCGCCGGCCGTGGTCAAGCCCGGCCTGGTGCCGCGCGGCCGCCCGGCGCCCCGGCGCGTTAGGGCCGCTCATCGAGGGGCTTGCCCCAGAACACCGCCTCCGGCGTCGAGAGCGCGTTGAGGTGCATGCCGTCGGCCAGCCCGATGATCCCCGGCCGGCGCAGGCCCGGCAGCACCTGGACGTCGTAGATCTCTTCGCAGTCGGTGTGGTACTGGATGAGGCCTTCGACGGCACCGCTCGGCAGGTGGATGACGGCGATCCCCGGCAGCAGCTTCTCGCGGTCGAGCGGCAAGTCGGGGAACACCCGACCAGGGCGAATCTTGGACATCCCCACGAAGGCGTAGTCGCCGTGCCGCGCCAGCCCGCGCACGAAGCCCGGCACCCGTGCGACCTCGTCGTACGTCCCCGCCTCGGGGTCGACGACCACCAGGGCCCCCAGCAGCGACAGCAGCGCGTAGACCCGCCCGTCGTAGACGCGCGGCGAGTGCGGCATCGGCAGGCCCGAGAGGACGATCTCGCGAGCGCGGCAGTCGATCAACACCCCCCCGCCGTAACGGTTCTCGCGCCAGCCCAACGGCGTGTCGGCGGTCCCCAGGGCCGTCGCGTAGGCCGGCCGGCCCTCGACGAGCGCCATCCCGTTGAGGTGGCAGCGGTCCTCGGGCGCCGCCGCGCTGATGAAGGGCGGCCACCAGCGCGGCACGAAGCTGTAGTCGCGGTCGATCGTGCACAGGCAGGCGAACAGCGTGTTGACGGCCCACAGCTCCTCACCCGACCAGGCCATGTCGTGGAGGTCGACCTCGTTGACGAAGTAGACGGCCCGTGGGACGAAGAGCGCGTCGTACTGGCCCGCACGCGTCGGGTGGGTCGCGGCCAGCCGCGGATCGTCGGCCAGCACCACCACCTCGTGCTGGGTCGCCACGGCCAGGCGACGGCCGTCGACCGCCAGGCCCATCGGCTTGGTAAAGGTGCGCGGGAGCTGGATCAGCCCGTCGGCGTGCGGGCTGATGAAGATCACCTTGCCGGCCTGGTAGGTGCTGACGACCAGCGAGCAGCTCAGCCGAGACAAGAGCTCCGGGATGCCGGGGCTGTAGGTGCAGTGGAAGGCGGTGGGTCGGTCCATATGGGGCGTCGGCTCTCCAATCCGATCGAACGGCCGGCGGCAGGCGGTCCCGCGCCGTGCGCCGGCACGATAGCAGGGTCGGGCGGCTCGATCAACCGGAAACGGCCCGTCGGCCCATCGTCCTCATCCAATCCTCATCCGCCGCACGCACAATCAGCGGTCAACCGACTGCACCGGCGCCGACCCGCTGCATGGCCGACCCGCAGCAAGCGTGCGCTGGTGCATCCGCGCCGGTCACGAGGTGTCGCATGCCCAACCGTCTGAGCCCCGCGCGCCCGGGAGGCGCGGCTGCCTGCGCCGCCGTGCTTGCGGCCGCCCTCGCCGGCTGCGGCGGCGACTCGCCGCTGAACGCCCTCTTCGCCACATCCACCCCGCCCGCCACGGCCACGCCCGTGCCGACGGCGACCCCGACCACGACCCCCACCCTGCCGCCGACGGCCACCCCGACCCCCCATCCCCTGGCGATCGCCGCGATGCGGGCGCGGCCCTACCCCGGCAGCGACCTGACCGTCGAGCAGACGCTCGCGCCCGGCAACGGCTACAGCCGTCAGGTCGTGTCGTACCAGTCCGACGGGCTCAAGATCTACGCGCTCCTGACCGTGCCGAACGGCGAAAAACCGGCCACCGGCTGGCCCGTCGTCGTCTTCAACCACGGCTACATCCCCCCCGCCCAGTACCGGACCACGGAACGCTACGTGGCCTACGTCGACGCCTTCGCGCGCAACGGCTACATCGTGCTCAAGAGCGACTACCGCGGGCACGGCGACTCCGAGGGCCAGCCGCGCGGGGGGTACGGCTCGCCGGACTACACCGTCGACGTGCTCAACGGCATGTCCGCGGTCCGGCGCTGGCCGGACGCCGATCCCGGCCGCGTGGGCATGTGGGGCCACAGCATGGGCGGCTACATCACGCTGCGGTCGATGGTCGTCACCGACACCATCCGCGCCGGCGTCATCTGGGCCGGCGTCGTGGCGTCGTACCCCGACCTCATGACGCGCTGGCGGCGCGCCGGCGCGGCGACGCCGACGGTCTCGCCCGCCACCTCCGCGCCGGGCCAGCCGCGCCGCTGGCGCAACGACCTCGTGCGCCTGTACGGCTCGCCCGAGGAGAACCCCGACTTCTGGGCGTCGATCTCGTCGAACACGTTCGTGGCCGACCTCAGCGGCCCGCTGCAGCTCCACCACGGCACCGCCGATGCGACCGTCCCGCTCGTGTTCTCCGAGCTCCTCGACCAGCAGGTCCGCGACGTCGGCGGCCAGGTCGAGCTGTTCACGTACGCGGGCGACGACCACAACCTGTCGAAGAGCCTGTCGACCGCCCTGGCGCGGTCGGTCGCGTTCTTCGACGCGCACGTCAAGGCGGCGGCGGGCAGCGGCGGGTAGGCGGGGGGGCCGCCGCAGGCCTGGCGGGGGCGGCTACCCGACCGCCGCCGCGCCCACGGTGCGGGCCAGCGCCGCCCACGCCTCGAGCGTGAGCGTCTCGGCCCGCCGCGACGGGTCGATGCCGGCCTGCCGGAGCAGAGCTCCGGCCACCTCCGCCGGAAGGCCGAGCCCGCCGGCCAGGCTGTTGCGGAGCTGCTTGCGCTTTTGCCCGAAGCCCGCGCGAACCACGCGAAAGAACACGTCCACGTCGCCGACGTCGACCGGCGGGGACGGGTAGACGTCGAGCCGGAGCACCGCCGAGTCGACCTTGGGCGGTGGGTAGAACGCGCCGGCCGGCACGACCGACACCCGCGACGGCCGGGCGTAGAGCTGCACCGCGACGGCGAGGATGCTCATGTCGCCCGGTCCGGCCAGGATGCGGTCGGCGACCTCCTTCTGCACCATCACGACGGCCCGCTCGGGCACCACGCGCGCCTCGAGCACGTGGCGCAACACCGCCGACGTGATGTGGTAGGGGAGGTTGGCCACGACCTTGTAGCCGGGGCAGCGGCCCACGGCGTCGGCGCCGAGCCCGAGCACGTCGGCCGGCTCGACCGCCAGGATGTCGGCCGGCACGATCGCCACGTTCGGCAGGCCGGCGAGCACGTCGGCCAGCACTGCACGCATGCCGGGGTCGATCTCGACGGCGACCACCCGCCCGGCCGCCCGCGCCAGCGCCGCCGTCAGGACGCCGAGTCCCGGCCCGATCTCGAGCACGGCGTCGGTCGGGGCCAGCTCGGCGGCGTCGACGATGCGCGCCAGGTGCGAGGGGTCGACCAGGAAGTGCTGGCCCAGGCCTTTGCGGGGGCGCAGGCCGTAGCGCCGGAGGAGGTCGCGCGGGTTGTCGGGGCGCGGGGGAATCAGGGCAGGATCCAGCGCATCTGGTGCTCGGGCGGCAGCCGTTCGAGGATGTAGACGTCGACGTATTCGTGCCACGACACGTAGTCGTCGTCGGCATAGCCCAGGTCGATCATGTAGTTGCGCACCCCGCCGCCGGTATCGCCGGCGATGGCGACGCCGTAGCCCGGCACGTAGACCCACATGCCCATCGGGATGATGCTGCGGTCGGTGGCGACGATCCCCTTGCGCATGACCATTCCGTTGCGCGCCCGGCCGTACCACGGCGCCGTGATGGGCGTGCCGGCGCGGGCCGGGCTGTAGCTCGTGGCGTACATCCGCAGCTTCCGCCAGTACTGCTTGGGGCCCTCGGGCGTGTCGACGGTGCGCCACACCACCTGGGTGCCGTAGGCCACGCGGGCGTCGACGGCCGGGCGGAGCACGGTCTCGTCGAGCACCTCGCGCTGGGCGACCTCACCGTTCTCGTAGGTGATGCGCACGCGCTGCGACTTGAGGCCGGGCGTCCCGGCCTGCAGGACCCGCTGCTCGTCCAGCGGCAGGCTGGGATCCGGCTCGGTGATGGTGGCAAACGGGATATCGACCTCGAGCACCTGGATGTCCTCGTGCACCCGGACGACCTCGACCCGCATGCCGGCGACGAGCGGGGTGTCGGCCGGTGGGACGCTGTAGTCACGCCCCACGAGCCCCAGCCCGGCGTCGGCCAGCGCCTCGCCGACGGTATCGGCCTTGGCGCGCACCTCGCGGGGCTCGCCGTCGGTGATCACCACGAACGGCGCGGCACGCCACACGGCGATGCGCATCGACCCCTCGAGCGACGCCGTCGGCGGCGGGTCGACCTCGTCGCCCTCGAGCACGGCGATGCCGGCCGACGCGAGGGCTTCCGCCACCGTGGCGCCGGTCACCACGGCATCGAACGGCACGCCGTCCTCGACGATCGAGACCGGCACGGCCCTGAGCACATCGACGACGATGTCGGCGGCCGGCACCGGTTCGGTCATCGGGTCCCGGACATCGCGGGAGGGACCGTCGGCGGCGGCGGGATCGACGTCGCCGCGCTCGCCCCTGCCGGCGTCGCTGGCCGCGGGTGCATCGTCGGCGTCGCCCGCGGTATTGCCGGGAACCTCCTGCGCCAGGCCCGCCGCGGCGACGACCGGGGCCGCCGGCGGCAGCGCGCCGAGCCCCTCGAGCCAGCGGGCCAGGCCCGCCCCCCTGGACGCCGGATCACGGGGATCGCGGATGGCTGGCAACGCGCGGTTGCCGCCCGGTCCGACCACTGCGGCCGGCAGCCGGCCGTCGATCGGCGATCGTTCGCCGTTCACCTTGACGGCGTCACCCGGGGCCAGCATCACGCCCGCCTCGTGCAGCACGGCCAGCGGCGACCGGGCGTGGCTGCGCAAGCGGATGACTCGGCCGTCGGCCCGCACGCGGATGGGGCGCGCACGCCGCACCGAGACGGCATCTCCGGCGCGGAGCCGGGCGCCGGGCGCGGGAACCACGAGATCGCCCCGTTCGACGGCGACGGCGCGTTCGACCAGCACGTCGGCGACGGTGGCGGCATGGGTGCGGAACGTCTGGCGCCGCCCGTCGATGGTGAGCGTGACGGGCACGGCGCTCCAGTGGTAGACGGCGGCGAGCGACACGCACGCGCCGCCGAACCAAACCAGCGCCGACCATTGCGCCCACCGGCCGTGCCGATCGCGGCCCGGCACGGCGCCTCCTCGCGCGATGCGCCCCATCGTGTCCCCCGTCTCCCCCGCACGCCTCGCATCGAACCGGCGCCGCCGCGCCCCGACCGACGTCGACCGCCCGTGGTCATCGCGGCAGGCCGTGGTTCGCCGGCGGCTGTATCGGCCCGGCCAAGGTGGACCCGCGACACCCGGAGGTGTCCCCTTAGCGTTGCTTCCTTCCGGACCTGGCGCGGTTCGAGGTCCCCCGCCGCGCAGGGCCCTGGCCGGGCCGATACAGCCGCCGGCGCGGCCCTCGTCGGGCCTTGGGCGGCGCGGGAACGTCTCCACGCCGCCCGAGATCTCATTGTACCGAGCCCCCGAACAGGCGTCAACGCCGGGCGACCGGTTAATCTTAACGTTACCTTTAGACACGAAACCGCACGATCGTGTTAGACTGTGTGCCGTAGCACTGACACGCTAGCGGCTGTGTGGGGGTTACCCGCTCATTGGGGCGGTAACGACGTTAGGACGTGGGTGTGCTACCAATCCGGGCCCCTGCCGATCGTGCGGTTTGCCGCACCCGGCAGGGGCCCGAAATCGTTGTCCGCTCCGCCCTCGCGTCCCCTCCGTCCGGATCCCCCGCCTGCCGCCCGCTACAGCCAGTCCAGCAGGTCGTCCGCCGCCGTCCACGGGTCTGCGGCATCGCCGGCAGGCAGCGGCGCTGCGGGCACGCGGCCCGCCTGCGGCGTCGCGGTTGCCCCGGCCTCCGCCTCGGCCGACGCTTCGGCAGCCGTCGCGGCCGCCCCCAGCGCCGCGCGCATGCCGGCCGCCGCCGCCGCGAAGCGTGCCGCCGACACGCGATCGCCACGTGCCATGGCCAGCGTTGCCGCCACCGTCATCGCGGCGGCGACCGAACGCCGCTCGCCCATCGCCCGGGACTCGAGCACGCACTCGCGCAGCGCGGCGGCCGCGTCGCCGAGCTGGCCGTCGGCGATTTTCACGCGGGCCACGATGCGCAGCGCCCGCGCGACGAGGCTGCGCGCGCCGAACCCGCGGGCGGCTTCCAGCGCCGCGACGACCGCGTCGCGCGCCGCGGCGGGATCCTCGCCGTCGGCGGCGATCTCGGCCAGCGCCACGCGCGAGAACATGATGTTCCACGCGTCGCCCAGCGCTTCCTTCATGTCCAGGCTGCGGGCGATGTACGTCCGGGCCATGGCCGTCTGGCCCTGGACCCGCGCCAGCTCGCCCATGTTGTGGAACACCCGGGCGAGCTCGTCGGGGCTGTCGATGTCGCGCAAGATGGCGACCGCCTCGCGAAAGCAGCCCGCCGCCTCGCCGAAGCGACCCGTCTCGGAATGCAGCATGCCCAGCAGGCTAAGCGACGCGGCGGTCTCGCGCTTGTTGCGCGACGCCCGGCCGCGCTCGAGCCACTCGGTCATGTAACGCTCCGAGTCGGCGTAGTTGCCGAGCGCCAGCGCCACCCTTCCCAGGCCGCGCAGGACGTTGAACATGCGCACGTCGGACGCGTCGGCGGCTTCGAGGATCGCGTAAGACTCGCGCAGACGGGCATACGCGGTCGCATGATCGCCCTGGCGCGTGGCGATGTCGGCCAACAGGCCGTAGACGAGGGCGACAGCGTCAGGCTTGTCGTCGTCCAGGCGAATGGCGAGCGCCTGCTCGGCAAACCCCTCGGCCTCGCCGAACCGTCCCTGCACCATTGCCAACAAGCCGAGGTTGAACAGCAGCGGCGCCGCCATCTCACGGCTGCCCAACTGATTCCAACGGTCGAGGCTCATCCGCCAGTGCCGGCCTGCGGCCGCATGATCACCCTGATCGTAGGCCAGGATCCCCGCTCCGTGATACGCCCGCGCCAGGCGCTCTACAGGTGCATCCCCATGGTGCACGTCCAACACGCGATCCAACCACACCCGCTCGGGGCCAACGTGGCCCCGGATGTGCCAAAAACGCCAGATCGCCGACGCCAGCCGGATCCCGCTCCCCCATGTCTCGGTCTCCGTCACCCACGCGGCGACGGCGCGCAGGTTGCCGTGCTCGCGGTCGAGCCGGTCCATCCAGGCATCGGCGTCGGCCTGCATCAGGTGCGGCGCGACGTCCTCGACCCATGCCACGAAGTGCTCGGCGTGCGCGCGCCGGACCGCCGCCGTTTCGTCGGCCTCGGCCAGCCGCGCCAGGGAGAAGACGCGCACGACCTCGGGAAGCCGATAGCGCCGCCCCTGGCCGCGGGCGGTGCCGTCGGTCAGGAAGGACTTGTCGGCGAGCCGGTCGACGATCTCGTCGATGTCGATGTGGCCGGGGATGTGCGGCAGGCGGGGGTCGAGACGGTCGACGCACACCGACTGCGCGGCCGGCGGCGTGAAGCCGCCGACGAACACCGCCACCCGGCGCAGGACCATCCGTTCCGCCTCGCTGAGCAGGTCGTGGCCCCACGCGATCGCCGTGTCGAGCGAGCGATGGCGCTCGGCGTGGGCGTAGCCGGTGCGCGCGAGGATCGACAGCCCACGGTCGAGCCGCCCCGCGATGTCGCCGACGTCCAGCACGCCCACCCGTGCCGCCGCCAGCTCGATGGCCAGCGGGATGCCCTCCACCATGCGCACGATGCGCGCCGCCGCGCGCAGGCGCTCGGGCGTCGCCTGGAACTCCGGCCACGCTTCGCGCACACGTGCGACGAACAACCGCACGGCATCGTGCTCGAGGAGGGTCTCGGGCACGGCCATCTCCTCGCCAGGGACCGAGAGGGCCGGGACCGGCCACGCGACCTCGCCCATCGCCCCCAGGCGCTCGCGGCTGGTGGACAGCACGGCGACCCCATCGCTTGCCTGGACTAACCAGGCGGCCGCGTCGGCACACGCCTCGACGAGGTGCTCGCAGTTGTCGAGGATGATCAAGGCCTCACGCTCGCGCAGCCGGTTGGCGATGGCGTCGCGCGGCGATCGGCCGGGCCCGGGTTGCACGCCGAGCGCCAGCCCGATGGTGCGGTCGGCCAATGCGGGATCCGCGATCGCCGCCATGTCCACCCACCACACACCGTCGCGATACTGGTCCGCCACGCGCCGGGCCGTCTCGACCGCCAGACGGCTCTTGCCGGCACCGCCCAACCCGACGAGCGTCACCAGGCGCGACACCGACAGGAGGCGCGTGATGTCGGCGATCTCGGGTCCGCGGCCGATGAACGCGTCGGCCGGCAGCGGGACGTTGCCCGCCGGCCGTGCGTCGCCGGGCGCGCCGGGCGCCGCCGAAAGCCCGAATGGCTGCTGTAGGCGGCGGGCCGGGTGCCACGGCGACAGGTCGCCGGAATCGCGGATCGCGGCCGCCAGGGCCGCGATCTCGTCGCTCGGGCCGGGCACGCCGTCCGCCTCTTGCCCGGCCCGAATTCCCTCCCAGAGCGCGAGCGCGCGGTCCGGCCGGCCGGCCGCGGCATGCACCCACATCGTCAGCGCGTGCGCGGTGGCGCTGCGCGGCGCGGCCGAACACAGGGTCTCGGCGACATCGGCCGCACCGGTCAGATCGCCCGTGGACGCCTTCAGCCGCGCCAGCAGCTCGAGGCCGTGCACCCACTGAGCGCGCATCCGATCGCGGTGCGGGGCCAGCCACGCGGCCTCGCCCTCGGGAACCAGGTCGCCCCGGTAGAGCCAGCGCGCGGACTCGAGGTGCTCGATCGCGGCGTGATGGTCGTCGTCGGCCGCATGCCGGCCGCGGCGCAAGGCGTTCTCGAACCGCACGAGGTCCAGCGTGAACGGTGCCGCCGGGTTCCACTGGACGACCTGGCGGTCGCGGAGCAGCCACGGCGCAGCGGGGTCTTCCGCCGGCAACGTGCTGGTCAGGAAGTAGAGGTGGCGGCGGAGGTTGCCGCGCGCCTTGTCGTCGGGCACATCCGGCCAGAACGCGGCCGCGAGCTGTGGCACGAGGAGGGGGACGTCATGGTGAACCAGCAGGTAGACCCACATGTCGCCGACGGCGCGGCGCGGCAGGCGGCGGATCTCGGTACCGTCCCAGCGGGCACGGAACCCGCCCAGGAGGTCGATCTCGATCATGCCATGGGTGCTTCCACCCGTTATTGTACATGATCGCCGCCAGCCACGTCGGCCGCTCCGTCGACCTGCGCCCACCCCCGCACCAATGAGCCAGGTCCACCCGGGGGTGGACCTGGCTCAGAGCGATCGGTGTTCGAGAGTCTGTCAATACGGCGGGGCGCCCTGCATCCCCCACACCTGGCCGTCGAGGGTGTTCGGCGTCCCGATCCCGGGGTTGGGCATCATGCCCGGCAGCGACTGGTCGAGGTAGATCGACACGTAATGCGGGATGGTGACGAAGATCGCGTGCGGCATGAACGCGAACTCCTTGCCGTACTGCCGCGTGAACGACGTGTCGAGCCCGAGCCCCGGGTCGCCCACGACATACTCGTGGATCTCGGTGTGAACGCCGGTGAAGCCGTCGAGCGCATCGTTGTTGCGGAACAGCGTGCCCCAGATCCACGCGGCGAGCTGCGCCTCATACGTGCCGTGGATCGGGCCGTACACGATGGCGCGCGGGTACCCGAACTGACCGGCGGCGGCCAGCTCGGCGGCGGTGAAGCGGAACGACCCTTCCAGCGTCACGGTGGCGCGCGGCCCTGCGTCGAAGACCCGTGTCTGCGACACCTGGCTGGCGATCACTTCGTCCGGAGTGCTGCAGTACCGGAGGTCGGCGTCCCACCCCTCGGTGCAGAGCCGCACATCGACGCCGTCGAGCGCGGGGCTCGGGTTCGGCTCCTCGGCGCGGACGGTTGCGGCATGGGCAGCGAGTCCGAGCACGGCCGCCGCCGCGGCGAGCTTGGCGCCCGCGTGGAACACGTGGTACATCGGTTGCCGATTCATGGTTGAGCTTGTCCTCGTTGTGTAATGGGTGAACACCTGGCTCGTCGCCCGCCCCCCGCCCGATTCAGCCGGGCTTCCACCGCACCGCATCGCTCGGGGCAGGCGATGTGACGAGTATAACCGGTGGACCGTTGCACTTTCGTCACACTCAGGTCGCTACCGGTTCCCGACGGCGTGCCCCGGCATCCCCGCGCCCGACGCCAGCGCCCAGCGCACCGGAGCCAGGAGGCGGTGGCGGCGGCCCGCAGGCGCGTTCACGTCGACCTGCACGAGCGACCGGGCGATCAGGCGGTCCAGCCCGTCCACCACGGCGTCCAGAGGCAGGTCCACGCCGCCCACGCCGCCCACGTCGCCGGCGCACACCGCCTCCGCCGCGGCGCAGTCGAACCCGCCGTCGAACACGGCCAGGCGGGCCAGGAGCGCGGCATCGAGCGGATCGAGCCGCTCCACCGACCCGGCCACCGCGTCGCGCCAGCGTGCGTGCCGTGGCCCGTCCACCCCGCTCGCGCCGTCGAGCGGTGCCAGGTCACCACGGTCGCACGCCGCCGCGAGGTCGTCGAGCCCCACCGCGCCGAGCGCCGCCGCCGCCCGGACGAGCACCTCCGCGACCCCGTCCAGAGCCGTGCATACCCGCGTCACCGCCGCGATCTGTGCGGGCGTCAGGAGCGCCGCCCGCAGATGCGGCGCCGCGCGCGACAGGAACAACCCGACCGCCTCGGGCGGGTCCGCCGGCGACCACCCGTCCCGGCCCGACGGGCCGGCCAAGGGCGCGACCCGCCGCACCGTCTCGACCCGCGTGCCCAGCGCCGCCCGGCTCGTGGCCAGCACGCGCAGCCCCGGCACCGCGGCCACCAAGGTCTCGACCAGCCGGGCGCCGCCCGCGCCCGCCCCGTCCGCGTTGTCGAGGACGAGCAGCCCGCCGCCGCGGCCACTCAGCACCTCCGCCACGGCGCCGACGCAGGCCGCGGGATCGTCGGCGGCACGCCCGTACGCCCGCGCGACACGCATCGGGAGCGCGCCATCCGCGCCGGCCCCCGCCACCTCGACCCAGGCCACCGCCACCGATCCACCCCCCGCTCGCGACGGGTCCGCCGCCGCGGCTGCCACGGCCGCCGCGAGCCGGGACTTGCCGATGCCCGGCGCGCCGACGAGCGTGACCACACCGTGCGCCTCGATCAGCGCCGCCACCGCCTCGGCGCGGGGCGCGCCGACGAAGGCGGTCGTGAAGCTCGGCAGCACCCCCGCCGGCGTGGGGGGACCGGCCGCCCCCCCCGAGACAGCCGCGGCCGGGGCTTCGACCGCCCCGGTCCGGGCCGTCTCCGCCAGGGCGATGGTCTCGGCTTCGGGCTCGACCTCGAGCTCGGCCGCCAGGACCCTCCGACATCGCTCGAACACGCCGGCGGCCATGGCAGGGTCACCGCCGGCCAGGTGCAGGCGCATCGCCAGACGGTACGGCGCCTCGCGCAAGGGATCGCGCTCGATCAGGCGCTCGGCCACCGCCAGGGCGGCCACCGCGTCGCCGGCATCGGCGTGGGCGAGCGCCAGGCGTTCCATCGCCTCGGCGTACGCCGCGTCGACCTCGGCCCGTGCCGGCTCGAGCCACGGCGCGTCCATGCCCGCCAGGAGCGGGCCCGTGCAGGTCGACAACACGGCCGCCAGCGCCGCGCGGTTCACCGGACCCGCCTTGCTCGCTGCGGCCACCGCGCGGAACGCGTCGAGATCGACCTCGGCCGGGGCGGACGGGTTCCACGCCACGCGGTCGCGGTCGACGACGAGCCAGGGCCGCCCGGCGGCCTCGGGGGGCAGGAACCGCCCGAGGTGGTGAAGGTTGAAGCGCAGGTCGAAGCGGGCATCTTCGCTCTCGGGCCATAGCGCGCGCGCCACCTCGTCGCGCGCCAGCGGCACGCCGCGATGAAGCAGCAGGTATGCCCACAGCCGGGCCGTGTCTCTACGCTTTGGCAGGCCGAGCGGCACGTCGCCGTGCCACGCCCGCAGCGGCCCGAGGATCGCGATTCGCAGCATGCACCTGGTTCCTCTCCGCCAAGAGCATACCGCATGTCGGCCTGCTGGGAGCATCGCCGACCCAGGCGCCGGGGCGGCCCCGGCGCCGCGCGCCGTCCCCAAGCTCTTAATAAAACCTTTACGCGCCCGTGGGTTATTATTGTGTTATAGTGTTGAGTGTTGGCGATGCACGCCAGTGGCTGTGTGGGGGTCGGACGCCTTTCGGGGCGGCGACTGCGCTGAGCGTGCATCGCCTGCGAAAACGGGCCAGTGCGGGTCACCATGGGCAGTGATCCACAGCACTGGCCCGATTCGTTTCCCGCTAACCCGTGCGGCGCACGCGGTGTTTATCGCCGTGGCGCCCGCGAGCATGCCGCCGGCGGGCGCGCAGCCGGCCCCGGGAACACCCGGGCTGCCCGGTGTGAGCGCCCGGTGGAGCCGCCGCCAAGGCGTGCATCCATCGCCGCACCCAACTCCCCCTGCTGACGAAAGGACTGAAATTCCGATGAACCGCATCACCTGTCGCATCGCCGCCCTGGCCGTGCTCGCGGCCTTCGCCGGCGGGCTAGTCCCCGGACTGCGCACCGCGCCGAGCGTGGCCGCCGGCGAGGCGATCGTCACCTTCGACCCGAACAGCATCGATGGCTTGGGAACGCTGGCCGACGACGGCTCGGGGTACTTCAAATGCCGCCGGGGCTGTGCCGCCAAGGCCCACGAGGCGTTCAAGACGTGCCGGGCGGGCGGCGGCGACGGCAAGGCCTGCGCCGATGCCGCGCGCGCGGCGATGGATGCCTGCATGAGCACCGATTGCGCCAACGTCAAGCCGCCATGCCGCCTGGGCTGCGCCGAGGCCGCCGGCAAGGCCTTCCGCGCGTGCGTCGACGGCGGCGGCGAGCCCAAGGATTGCGCCTCCCAGGCCCGCGAGTCGTTGAAGGCCTGTGTGGCGCAGTGCCCGCCCCCGCCGTGGGCATGCCGGGTGGAATGCCAGAAGACCGGCGCCGAGGCGTATCGCACCTGCCGCGACGGCGGCGGAGACCGCAAGGCCTGCGCGGCCGAGGCCGAGGCGGCCGCCAAGGCCTGCGTCGAGGCCAACTGCAACGGGTAGCCCGGCTCCCGAGGGTGTGATCGGCGCGCACCGGCGCCCGGCGCGGAACGCCGAGCGCACCCGATCCGCCGTGGGGCAAGGATCGCGCATCGGCCGCACGGCCCGGGCACACGGCCAGTAACCGACGCCCGCGGCCACACCGACGCCGCTTCCCGGCATCCTTCGCACGCTCCTTCGGCGTCGTCACCGGCGCCGCCACGAGTCACCTCGTGGCGGCGCCGGTTCTTGTTTGTGGCTCGCCCCTGCGAGGATCCCTCCCGGTCCGTCACCACCTTGCTCGACGATCGGTCGACCGATCCAACCGGCGGGCGTGGCCCGAGGATCGGCCGGGCGTGGGGTGCGGGCGGGTTGACAAAGCGCATGGCCGACCTATACTTAATGTTATTGTAACCGACTTGCCGCGGCACCACCGAAACCCATGTTTGGAGGGCAGATGACCTGCGCGCCGTTGAGCCTCGATGGGCGCGATTGGCCGACGCCGTGGCCTGCGCGGGCAGCGGCATTTCGCCTGCTCGTCGTGGCCCTCACCGATCCGCGATCACCGCACCCCGCGCACGCCGCCCAGGCGTGCGAGCGCCTGCTGGCATCGACGTCGGACCTCCAGCGCTCCGGGAGGCTCGACGTGGAGTTCATGCACGACCCCGACCTCCCGGCGCTGCGCCTGGCGCTCCGGATGGGCGGCTTCGACGGCCTCCACATCCTCGGGCTCCCGTCGACGTCCTGCGTCCCGACAGCGGTCGCACCCGAGGACCTGGTCGAGGCCGTCCGCAGCACTTGCCGGGGTGGCCCCGGCGGCACGCCCCGCTTCGCCCTTGTCGATCCGGGTGATGCGGCCACGCCGGACGCCCTCGGCTCCCCGGCCGCGCAAGCCGACCAGCTCGTCGCAGCCGGCGTTCGCGCGGCGATCGCCATCGCCGACGCGTTGCCCGGCACCGCGCGCCTCGACATCGCGCATGCCGTGTACCGCGGTCTCGCCGATGGCGCCGACGCGAGGTCCGTCGCCGACATCGCCCGGCGCCGCCTTTCGGACGCCCGCTTCGGCCCCGCGGCGGCCAAGGCCATCGCCGTGCGCGTCGCCGATACCGACCCTGCGTCCGCCGCAAGCCGCTCGGACCGGCCGCCGTCGGCGGCGTCGTTCGCCGGAAGCGACCGGCGAGTCGCCTCGCACCGCCTCCCCGGGCGCGAACCGGTGCTTCGCGAGCTCGAGGCGGCGTGCCAGGCCCGCGAATGTCGCGCGGTGGTGCTCCACGGCCCGGCCGGTTGCGGCACGTCGACGCTTGGCGCGGCGCTGGCGAACCGCCTGCGCGCCCGCGGCATCGTCGAGCATGTCGTCCGCGTGGACGGCGGCCCTTCGCTGTCGGCCGACGGCCTGCTGCAGCAGCTCCTCGCCGCGCTCGGCCCCGAACACGCACCGGAGCTGGCCGGCGCGTTGCCCCATCCGGTGGGCCTGCGTGTCAAGGCGCGTGCGCTCCTCGAGGATGCGACGCGCGCCCCGACAGCGGTGATCGTCGACGGCGCCGAGCGGCTCCTCGTTCCCGGGGGAGACCGGGCCGCCATCGACGCGCCGTCGGGATCCGCGCCGGCGATGGTGTCGCAGCGGTGGGTGTGCGCCGACGACGCCCTGGCGCACATGCTCGCCTCGTGGATCACGTCGCCGCATCCGGGTCTGATCCTGATCTTCACCAGCCACGTCGACTTCGACCCGCTCGCTGGCGGTGCCGCCGTCGCCGCAGCGGGACCAGCGGCATCCGGCGCCGACGGCCCGGCGGCCAGCACCGGTGGCCTCGGCCGAGGGTCTTCCGCTCCGCCGCCCGGCGACGCGGTCGCGGCGATCCGGCACGTCGCGGTGCCGCCGCTCGACTTCGTGGCCGCCGCCCAGGCCATGCTCGACCTGCCCGCCCTGGCGCCGCTGCCGGTGCGGGCGCTCGGCGCCGCCGCCTCGATGCAGCGGGTGTTCGAGGTCACCGGCGGCCATCCGTGGAGCCTGTCGCTCGTCGCCCGGACGGCGGGCGAGCCCGTCCAGCTCGGCGCGGCGGCCCCCCTCCACGCCACTTGCGGCACAGACTCCCTCATCGAAGTCGCTGTGGCAAGCTTGGCGCCGCTGGCGCGATCGCTGCTCATCGCGGCGTCGGTGCTCGACGAACCGGTGACGCGCGCCGGCCTGCGATGCGTCGCCGGAGTCGAATCCGACACCGCGGCGGCGCGCCGGGCCGACGCGGAGATCGACCGCCTCGTCGCGGCGGGGCTCGTGCGCGCGCGGCCCGACCGCGTGCCGGCGGACGGCCATGCGGCGATGATCGAGGTCCCGGGTCCGGTGCGCGCGTGGGCCCGACGGCACGTCGCCGCCCGGCAACGCCCGGCGCTCCTGCGCCGGGCGGGCAGGCACTGGTTGTCGCTCGGGCGCGCGGCGCACGACGTGGAGGCCGAGCTGATCGGGCGCCGCTATCTGTTCCGAGCGGGCGACTACGGCGCGGCCGACGCGGTCTTGCGGGCGGCGTGGGCACCGCTGCTCGGTGCGGGCCAGATCGAGCGGCTGGTTCGACTGTTCAGCGAGAGCGTGTCGACCCTGACCGGCGCCGACCAGGCGGTCGCGCTCGAGCATCTGGCCCGGGCGTACCGCATCCTCGGCGACGACACCGCGGCGCTGCGGGCGCAAGAGGCCGCGCTCGAGGCCTTCGAGTCGCTCGGCGACTGGCGGCGGGTCGTCGGTGCCCTGCGCGAGCTCGGGCGGCTCCACCACGATCGCGGCGCGGTCGCGCGCGCCAGGACGTGCGTCGAGCGGGCCCTGATGGTCGCCGAGGGGATGCGCGACCACCGGGCGGCGGCGGATTGCCTGCTTCAGCTCGGCACGCTGCACCAGCATCACGGCGAGTACGGGCCGGCCACGCACTGCCTCGAGCGGGCGATCGACCTGGCACGGGCCAACGACGACCGCGCCCACGCCGCCGTGCTGCTCACCCAGCTCGCGATGGTCCACGAGGTCGGCGGCGACACGCGCCGCGCCATCGAGCGCTACGAGGAGACGCTGGCGCTGCAATCGGCCCTCGGCGACGGAGCGGCGATGTCCGCCACGCTCCACCAGCTAGGGCTGCTGCACGCGGCCAACGGGACCGCGGACAGCGCGCGTGTGTGCTACGAGCAGGCGTGCGCCATCGCCGAAACGGCCGGCGACGCCGACCGGGCGGCGATGGCGCTGCACCAGCTTGGGTTGCTGCACCTCGGTCGCGGCGAACCGGGCCGCGCCCGGCCGTGCTTCGAGCAGGCGCTCGCGCTGCAGCACGGCGCGGGTACGAGGGATGGCGCGGCCGGGAACCTCTTCCAGCTCGGCATCGTCGACGAGCTCGAGGCCCGGCCGGACGACGCCCGCTCGCGCTTCGGCGAGGCCGTCCGGGCGTTCGAGCAGGCCGGCGACCGCCCGGCGATGGTGCGCGCCCTCAACCGGCTCGCCCGGTTGTGCGAGGCCGGCGGCCGACTCGACGAGGCGGTGGCGTGCGCGGCCCGGTCGATGGTGCTGCTCAACCGCCTGGGCTCGCACGACCGCGACGCGGCGGCCGGCGCCCTGGCGCGGCTGCGGCGCAAGATGCGGCCGGCGGACTACGACGCCGCGCTGCAACGGGCGCTGGACGATGCCCGGCATGCCCGGGGAACACACGGCGCCGCGGGTCCGCCGACGACCGCCTGACCGGCGGCAAGGGGGGCCACGCGTGCCCTCGGCCGACCGCGAGCGGGCGACGCGGCGCCACGGTGGCCGGCGTCAACCAAAGCCCTCGGGCACCGCCGCGCGCAGCCTTGGGTTCGCCAGGTCGCGCACCGACAGCAGGGGCGCCGCCTCCGGCCACGGCACCGCGACGTCGGGGTCGTCCCACGCGATGCCCGCCTCGGTCTCGGGGACGTAGACGTGGCTGCACTTGTAGAGCACGTCGGCCACGTCGCTCTGCACCACGAAGCCGTGGGCGAAGCCGACCGGCACGTACAGCATGCGCTTGTTGTCTTCCGACAGCTCCGCCGCCACCCAGCGACCGAACGTCGGCGAGCCCGGCCGGATGTCGACCGCCACGTCCCAGATCCGACCGCGCACGACGCGCACGAGCTTGGCCTGCCCGGGCGCGGACTGGTAGTGCAGCCCGCGCAGCGTGCCGCGCACCGATTGGCTGTGGTTGTCCTGGACGAACTGGCAGTCGATGCCCGCCGCCGCGAACCGGTCGCGGTGGTAGCTCTCGAGGAAGAAGCCGCGCTCGTCGGCGAAGACCTTGGGCTCGATCAGGATCACGTCCGGGATCTCGAGCGGTGTGGCGATCACGGGTGTCTGTCCTCCTCGCGGATCATGTGTCGATCGTCGTCGATCATTCGGTGCCGACGCGGATGAAGTAGCCGCCGGTCCCCACGCCGTCGAGGTCGCGCACGACGATCAGGTAGGTGGTCGACTCGGCGGCGACGAACGCGGCCCGGGCGGCAAGGCCCAACGGGCTGTCGACCCGGGTGTCGAGCAGCGGCGGCGCGAGGCCCGGCCGGGTCGGGTGGTCGACGACGATGTCCGGCACGAAGTTCAGGGTCTCGACCGTGACGACGGCGGTCTGGCCCGCGCGGAGGGCGAGCGTGAAGGCGTCGACGTCGCCGGGATAGTCCATGCTGGCGGCCAGGGTCCTGCCGTCGGCCGGCGGGTCGTCGGCGCCGGCGTCGCGTCCTTCCCCGGGCGCCCGAAGCCCGGGCGCGGCCACGAGCGGCGTGCCATCGTCCGGGTCCACGACGGCCGCGAGCGGCACGCTGGCCGACACGTCGACGGCCCCGCCCGGGTCGGCGGTCACCGCCACGAAGAACGGGCCGTCGGCGTCGACGGTGAACGAACGGTGCGCCCCGCCCGGCTCCCTGTGATCGCCGCTGCCCTCGCCCGCGGCCGCCGTGCCGCCCATGGCAGGGAGGTCGGCGGCGCCGTCGTCCGGCCCGGTCGCACCGTCCGCGTCCTCGGGATCCTCGGGCACCACGTCGCCGTACGGGCTGATCACGTCGACGTGGACGTCCGCCCCCGCCTCCCGCGGGCGGGCATCGACCTCGACGCTGGCGCCGAACGCGGCGTTGACGGCGTAGACGGCCTCGGCCCAGGGGTGGTCGAGCGTCGCGGAGCGCGTGGGCGAGCCGCCTGACAGCGGGACGACACGGGGCGCCAGGCCGTCGACGTCCACCCCGGCCGCCAGCCGCTCCACGCGGGCCAGCACGTCCGGCATCGCCATGGCGAGGCCGAAGGCGTCGTCGCCGAAGATCATGCTCGAGATCCCGATTACCGAGCCGTCCGCCGCCGCCAGCGCGCCACCGCTCTGCCCTCCCGCGAGGTCGGCGTCGGTCTGGAGGAAGCGCATGCCGAGAGCCTCCCAGACACGCGACCGCGACAGGATGCCGCGGGTCATCGCCGGCTGAGGGAATGCCTCGACCTCGGCCGGGTAGCCGATGAAGTACACGTCGCTGCCGACGGCGAGGCGGGCGCCGTCGGCGACCGGCGGGGCGGCGGCCACACCCGGCGCACCACGATCGGCCCGGATGTCGAGCACGGCGAGATCGGCCATGAGGTCGAGCCCGGTCACGACCGCCGACGGGATCTCGCGCCCGTCCGCAAACACCACGCGCGCCCGGTCGAACGGCCACACGACGTGCGCGTTGGTCACCAGCCGCGCACCGTCGATGCGGACGCCGGTGCCGGTGGCGAGCGGCGTCTCGACGAAGGCGACCCATGGCGCGAGGCCGGCGTACACGTCGGGCGCGGCGCGCGGCGCGCCCGGCGTGGCCAGCACGGCCCCGACCACGGGCGCCACCGGCGGGATGCGACCGTTCCCGGCGCGGGCGGCCGGCGTGTCCCCGGCAAGTCCCCCGGCCGGCGCGATTCCGGTCCCGGATGCCCCGACGATCGGCTCCGCCGGAGGCGTTCCGGTCTTGACCGACGGAGCGCGCCCGCAGCCGCCGAGCGGCACGGCGGCGAGGCCGGCGAGGCCGAGGAGCACGACTTTACAGATGCGACCCACGGCCCTTATACTGACATCGCACCCGTCGATACGCAACCCGTGGAGCCACCATGACCGCGTCATCCGCCCGCCCGATGCCCGGGTCGTTCCCGCCCGGCGTGGCGCCGCGCAGGCCGAGGTCCGTCGCGCCGGCCCGGCGGCGCGGCGCTCCGATCGACGGCTGACCCGTTCGCCCGTCCGCTGGTCCGCCCGTGAGCGAGCAGTCGCCCCCTCCCGCGTCCCCGGCCGCCGCCAGCGAGCGTCGCCGCTCCTCCGCGGACCCTCCCTACGACCCGACCGGCGAGCACTTCGGCCGCCGCGGCATGCTGGTGGTGCTGGTCGCGGTGAGCGTGCTGTTCGTCTACCTCGTGCGCGTGTTCCTCGTCCCGGTCATCCTCGCGGCGGTCTTCGCCAACCTGGTCTTCCCGCTCAACCTGCAGCTCCGACGCACCTTCCGCGACCGTCGCGGCCTGGCCGCGCTGATCAGCTGCCTGGCGATGGTCGTCGGCGTCCTCGTCCCGTTCTACATCGCCGCGACCTTCGTGCGTGAGCAGGCCGGCGGGCTGTACGCGGCCGCCAGGCCCGGCATCGCCGAGTTCGTCGCGGGTCTCGACACCCTGGCCGCCGACCTCGACCAGATGGCGCGCACCGCACCCGGGCCGCTGGCCCAGATCTTGCGGCTGCTTCCGGTGGACCAGTCCGCATGGGACGCGCAGCTGCGCGAGATCGCGGCCACCGGCGGGGGGTTCCTGGCCACGCTGATCACCAACATGTCGCGCGGCACCGTCGAGCTCATCGCCAACATCTTCATCATCCTGTTCACCATGTTCTACTTCTTCCGCGACGGCGAAGCCATCGTGGCGCGCATCCGCGCGCTGAGCCCGCTCGACAGCCACTACGAAGAGCTGCTGATCGAGCGCTTCAGCTGGGTGTCGCGGGCGACGCTGCGCGGACAGGCCATCCTGGCGAGCATCCAGGCCTCGATCGGCGTCGTCACCCTGTGGATCTGCGGGGTCCAGGCCCCGCTGCTGTGGGGCATCGTGATGGTGACGGTGTCGATCATCCCGCTCGTCGGCACGTGGCTGGTGATGTACCCGCTGGCGCTGGTGCAGCTGCTCACCGGCCACACGTGGCAGGGCATCGTGATCATGGTGGTGACGGCCGGGGTGATCTCCAACATCGACAACTTCATCCGCCCGCGGCTGGTCGGCCAGCGCGCCCGCATGCACGACCTCCTGGTCTTCTTCTCGACCCTCGGCGGTCTGTACGTCTACGGCGTGGTGGGCTTCATCGTCGGCCCGATCATCGCGGCGCTGTTCCTGGCGATCCTCGACATCTACGCGCTCGAGTTCGGCACGCAGCTCGCCCGACCCGCGGCGGTCCGGCGCCGCGCATCCGATTAGGAGGCATCCATGCCGTTCGCATCCCCGCTGTCGTCGATCCCGGCGCGGTGGCTCCGGCGGGCCGGGGCCGGGCTGGCCGCCATCGGCATCGCCGCCTCGGCCACCGCATGGGCGCCGGCCGCAGGGCCGCGCCAGGATCGGCCGCTCGCCGCCGCCGGCAGCCCTCGGATCGCGGTGATGGTCCACGGCTTCCAGGGCCTCGTGCCGTGGAGCCGCGGCTATCGCTGTGCCGACGGGCTGGTCGGGCTCGACGAGCCCGCCCCGCCCGACGGCCGCTCGCCACGGGCCGCCGGCGAGCTCGCGCGGCTGGCGGCGCGCCTCGAACGGGCCGGCTACGACGTGTACTTCGCGCGCTGGACGACCGGCGGCGCCCAGACCATCGCGCTCGAGGACGCCGCCGGCTGCCTGGCCGCGCAGGTCGCCGAGGCCCGGCGGCGCACGTCGACCCGGACCGGCCAGCCGGCGCCGCCGGTGACGCTGGTCGGGCACAGCATGGGCGGACTGGTCGGCAGGGCCTACGTCGAGGGCGCCGGCTTCGCCGCCCGCGCCGACGTGTCGGACCTCGTCACGTTCGGCTCGCCGCACCTCGGCGTCGCCGCCGACGTGCTCCTGCGGCTGCTCGCGCTGCTCAACCCCTCTGCGCTGGTGCGCGGCGGGCTCCCGTGCACCACCAGCCCGGGCACGTGCGAGCTGTCGTACGAGGCGATGGCGGCGTTCAACCGCGCGCACGCGCGGGCCCGCGGCGTCGCCTACAACGTCGTGGCGGGCGACAAGTCGATCATCCCGGCGAGCTGGTTCGTGCCCGGCGCCGACGACGGCGTGGTCGAGACCCGCAGCGCCGCCGGGCTCGACGTGCCGCGTTGGCAGGTCAACGACGCCCACGCGGCGGTCACGAGCCTGGTGGCGGACCACTACGCCGTCAGCGACGACAGCGCGCGCTGCCTCGAGATCGCCCTCGCGCTCGGGGCGTCGGCCCGCGGCACCTGCCAGCGCATCGGCCGCCCGGTCGGCGCGTACGCCGGGAGGGGCGCGGGCGACGGCGACGGCACGGCCGCCGGAAGCGAGGCCGACGCTGCGATCGACACGGTCGCCGGCGCGGGCGTCGACGTGCGCGCCGAGGCCGCGCTCGGCGCGGCTGCAAGGCACGCTCCGGACGCAGCCGGCGGAGACGGCATCGACGTGCTCGCCCCCGCGGTGCCCGGTGGCTCGACCGGGAGCACCGACGTGCCGATGTCGCCGGTCACCGCGCTGCGGCTCGGGCCGGGCGAGGTGCGGTCGGTGCCGCTCGTCGTCGACGGGCGGGCGGCCGACGTCGCGGTCGGATGGTCGGGCGGCGCCGTCGCCGTCTCGCTGCACCTGCCCGACGGGCGGGCGGTCGACGGCCCCACGGCCGGGGCGGTGCTGCCCGGGAGCCGGCACCGGGCCCTGGTTGGGCGCGGCGACGCCGGCGCCGAGGTCTTCGGCCTCGCCGCGCCGCCCGCCGGCACGTGGCTGGCCGTGGTCCGCAACACCGGCGCCGCCGACGCCGACGTCGGCATGTTCGCCACGCTGGCGTCGCCGATCCGGCTCGACGCGGAGGCCCGGCCGGCGCGCGCGGCCGGCTGGGCGGTGCTCGTCGCGCGTGTGACCGACGCCGGCGTCGGAATCGACGGTGCGCAGGTCGAGGCGACGGTCGTCGACGACGGCGAGCCGGTCGCCGTGCCGCTCCGGCCGATGGGCGACGGCGTCTACGGCGCGCCGCTCCAGATCGCCGGCACCGGCTGGCGCCACGTGGCGGTGCGCGCCGCGGGCATGACGACGGGGGGCGTGGTGTTCGCGCGCGAGGCCGCGGCGATGGCCGGGGGCGGGCGGTGACGGGCGACCCTGGCCGCGAACGTCGACATCGGGATCGAAGGGAACCACCCATGCGACCACACGTGACGGCGGCGGGCCCTCGGGCGCGCCTGCTTCGTCGGCCGACCGGCGCGACGGGCGCCGTGGTCGGCCTCTGCGCGGCCCTGCCGCTCTTGGCCGGCTGCGACCGGGCCGCCCGTCCGCCCGACGCCCCGCCGCCGACCGCGGCGCCCGTCGCGCTCGCACCCGAGGCCTACGCCCGCCTCGTCGGCGCGTTCTACACGGGCGTGACGGCCTATCGCGTCGGCGACAACGACCGCGCCCGCGCGCGCCTGGCCGAGGCGGCCGAGATCGCCCCGGGCGAGCCCGCCGTATGGGCCGACCGCGCGCTGGCCGACCTCCGCGCCGGCGACCGCGAGGCCGCCCTGGCCGCCGTGGCCGAGGCGCGCGCGCTGGCGCCCGAGAGCAGCACCGTGGCGCTCGTGGCGGCGTTGGTCAGCGGGCGGCTGGGGGAGACCGACCAGGCGCTCGCGCTCCTGCGCGAGTCCGTGACGCTCGACGGGGCGAACCTGCGCGCCCGGTATGCCCTGGCCGACGAGCTCGGCCGCGGCGCGGTCGCGGGCGACACGGCGCACGACGCCGAGATCGCCGCCCAGCTCGAGGCGATCCTGGCCGCGGACCCAGGCAACCTCGTCGTGCTGATCGAGCGGGCGCGGCAGGGCGCGAAGGCCGGCGACGCCGCGGTGGTGGCCCGCATGCTCGACGCGCTGGTCTGGGAGTCGGCCGTCTGGCCGGCCGATGCCCGCGCCAAGCTCGAGGAGGCCAGGGCGGCCGATCCGACGAACGCCAAGACGATGGGCCTCAAGCTGGCGCAGCTCAACAACCTGGTGGTGACGACGCCGGGCTATCAGCAGAGCCTGGCGCGCCTGACGAGCGCCGTCGGCGACGTGGCCGAGCCCATCGAGGTCTTCCTGCGCCTCCCGCCGCCGGCGGCGACGCCTGCCGAGGCCGATCTCGCGCTGTCGTTCGCTCCGCCTGCCGCAGCAGCGGCCGGGGACCTGGTCCCGGCCGCGCCGCTCGCGGACTGCCCATCCGCCTGGCCCCCGGCCGCCATCCGCGTGGACTGGGACAACGACCAGCGGCTCGACACGGTGTGCGCCGCGGGCGGCCTGCGCGTGTGGCGCGCCGGCGAGGGCGAGGGCGCGCCGGACGTCGACGCGACGGCGGGGGTCGAGCCGGGCGTGGCGGCGCGGGCGTACAGCGGCGTGTGGGCCGTCGACATCGACCTCGAGGGCGACCTCGACCTCGTGCTCAGCCTCGCCGGCGACGCGCCGGACCGCACGCCCGTGGTCCTGCGCAACAACGGCGACGGCACGTGGACGGCGCTGGCATCGCCGTTCGGCGACGTGGCCGCCATCGCCGACCTCCGCTGGGCGGACCTCGACGGCGACACCGACCCCGACGTGGCGCTCGTCGACGCCGGGGGGGCGGTGCGGGTGTTCGACAACGAGCGCGCCGGGCAGTACGCCGATGTCGGCCCGACGGACGTGCGCGCGGCGGCCCTGGCCGTCGCCGACGCCGACGCCGACGGCCGGCTGGACCTCGTCACGCTGGGGACCGACGGGGCCGTCGTGCGCCACGCCTGGGACGGCACCCCCGGCGGCTGGTCGAGCGCCGACCTCGTGCGGTGGACGGCGCCGCCCGCCGACGGGTCGGCCCGCCTGTGGTGGGCGGACCTCGACAACAACGGCGCCCTCGACCTCGTGGCGTCGGCGGCCGGGGGCACGGCGGCGTGGCTCGTCGGCTCCGACGGGGGGTTCGCGCCCCTGCCCGCCGTGCTGCCGGCGGGGGTCGTCGCCGTGGGCGACGCCGACGGCGACGGGCGGGTCGACCTCGGCGCGGCCGCGGGCGGCGGCACGGCGGCCGTGGCCTTGAACCAGGGCGGCGAGCGCGACTACCACCATCAGGTGGTGCGGCCGCGCGCCCTGCGCGAGGGCGACCAGCGCAACAACGCGTTCGGCATCGGCGGCGACGCGATGATCCGCGCCGGGCTGGTGGCACAGGTCCAGCCGATCACGGGGCCGGCGGTGCACTTCGGCCTCGGGACGTCCGAGGCATCCAACGTCGTGCGCATCCGGTGGCCCAACGGCATCGCGCAGGCCGAGTTCGACCAGCCGGCCGACGCCACGGTGGTCGCCGAGCAGCGGCTCAAGGGCTCGTGCCCGTGGCTGTTTGCCCACGACGGCGAGGCGGTGCGGTTCGTCACCGACGTCTTGTGGAAATCGCCCATCGGGCTGCGGCTCAACGCCCAGACGACGGCCGGCGTCGTCCAGACCCGTGACTGGGTCAACGTCCGCGGCGATCAGCTCTCGGTGCGCGACGGCCAGTACGACCTGCGCATCACGGCGGAGCTGTGGGAGACGCACTACTTCGACCACGTCGCGCTCATGGTCGTCGACCACCCGGCGGGGACCGAGGTGCGCGTCGACGAGCGCTTCGCGGTCCCGCCCCCGCCGCTCGAGGTGCGCGTCACCGGCCCGAGCCGCCCGATCGCACGGGCCGTCGACGACGCCGGCCGCGACGTGACCGACCGGGTCGTGGCGCGCGACGGCGTGTACCTCGACACGTTTGCGCGCGGCGCGTACCAGGGGATCGCCGCCGACCACCACGTCGAGGTCGCGCTCCCCGAGGGCACGGCCGACGGGGACGTCCTGGTCGCCTCGGGCTGGGTCTACCCCACCGACAGCTCGGTCAACGTCGCCATCAGCCAGGGCGTGCACGAGGCGCCGCGCGACCTCAGCCTCGAGGTGCCGGACGGGCGCGGCGGATGGACGGTGGCGCGGCCGCACCTCGGCTTCCCGGCCGGCAAGCACAAGACGATGCTGATCGACCTTGCCGGTCTGTACGGGGGCGCCGCCGCGGACGGGCCGCGACGGTTGCGGCTGCGGACGAACATGGAGGTGTACTGGGACAGCCTGGCGGTGGCCACCCCGCTGCCCGACGCCGAGCTGCGCCGGCGGACGCTCCCGGCGGCCTCGGCGGACCTCCGCTACCGCGGCTTCTCGTACACCAACTACACCGACGGCACGGGCTCGCGCACCGAGCCCGAGGTCCCGGACTACGACCGGTTGTCGGGACCCGGGCAAATGTGGCCCGACCTCGTGGGGTTCTACACGCGCTTCGGCGACGTGCGCCCGCTCCTGGCCGACGTCGACGACCGCTACGTCATCCTCAACGCAGGCGACGAGATCGCGCTGCGCTTCGACGCGCCGGCCGCGCCGCCGGCAGGGTGGGTGCGGGACTTCGTGTTCGTCAGCGACGGTTGGGAGAAGGACGGCGACCTGAACACGTCGTACTCCAAGACCGTGCATCCGCTGCCGTCGCACGACCGGCCGGCGTACACCGAGCCCTGGAACGACGGCCCGGTCGGCCCGCTGGCCGACGACCCGGTGTACCAGGCGCACGCACAGGATTGGGTGGACTACCACACCCGCCACGTGACGCCGGAGCGGTTCCGTCGCGGGGTGTGGCCGTAGCGCAGCAAGGCGGCAAGGCGCAGCGCCGTCCAGGGCCGCCAGCGGCCCGCGCGGGTGTTCAGCCGAGGACGACGCGCTCGTCCTCGGCGAACGCTTGGAGGACGTCGTCGGAGCGCACGGCCAGGATGACCTGAGCGTCGAGGTCCTCCGCCACGCGGCGCAGCCGATTGATCACCCGCCGCTGCCGCTCGGGGCTGCGCGGGATCGCCGGCTGGTCGATGGCGATCACGGCACCCGGCCGCTGGCGCTCGCGCAGCACACCGAAGATCGGCAGCGCCTGGGTCTCCCAGATGGCGGCCTCCGGCGCGTCTCCGGCAGCCCCGACATCCCCGGCCCCGCCGCCGGTGCCCGTCGCGGCCCCGCTCACGCCGCCGAAGTCGCTCCCGGCATCCGCCGGATCCCCCGCCTGCCACCCGTCATGCCCGCCGGCCCGACGCCCGCCATCGGCGGCGGCATCGAGCGACCGGAGCTCGTCCACCGACGTCCGCACGATCCACGCCCGCGTGTCGGCCGCGGCGACGGGTCGGGCGTCCGGCGCCGTCGCCCACGTGAAGCCCGTGGCGGGCGCCGTGCCGGGCTGGCCGTCGCCGTCGTCCAGCCCGGGGAAGTACAGCAAGCCCCCGTGCAGGTCGCCGCCGCGGCGCATGCGCGACACGGCCGAGAGGAGCAGGCTCGACAGCGCGCCCGCGTTGGTGAACGGGGCGTCGTCCGACCCGCGCGGCGCCAGGCAGGCCAAGAGCGTCGACCACTCGCGCACCGGCACCTGGGGCGCCACGCCCTGGCGGCCGACCTCGATCTTCAGGACGCGGCTTCGCGGCGCGTCGGGCGGGATCGGCTGCTGGTAGAGGTGCTCGAGGTCGCTGGCCGTGAGCTCGAGCTCGAGGCGGACGAGGCCGCCGGCCATCGCTTCGTGGATCAACGGCTTGGGGTGGCGGGGGTCGACCGCGTACGAGAGCAACGCGTCGATCGCCTCGAGCACCGTGGCCTTGGCCGCCTCGTTGGGACCGGCGATGGCGGTCACCGGGCGGACGTGGTCGGTCCGCGGATCGACGAACGAGACCGCGGTCACCTCGCCGAAATCACGAAAATTGTGAAGGACGAGCTGTCGGATACGCATGGGGCATGGCTCTGCACGGGCGAAAACATTAAGGATATTAAGGGCACGGCTATTCTAATACCAACGCCGCCGGGCGGCGACTTCCGGCACCCGGACGCAATGTCAGGACGTCTGAGCGGGGCGATTCGACACGCCCGATTCCGCGTCGCGGGCGTTCACGGCGCGCCGTGCCGGCGCGCTGCGCCAACCGAGCCACGCCGTCTGGGCCAGCGCGGCCGCGGCCAGCGCGACCAGCGCCACGATCACGCCGGGGACCTCGCCGCCGTCGAACGGCCCCCCCGGGCGCTGCATACGGGCGCCCGCGGCGAGGACCCCGGTGCTGACGGCGAGGTACACCGCCACCGCTTCGGTGACGCCGCGCGTGCGGCGCGCGTGCAGCAGCACGCCCTGGAACCAGCTCTGCAGCACGCTCAACGCCGCGAGCGGCCAGATCAGCGGCAGCCCGCGCAGCGCCAGCTCGGCCAGCTCCGGCGACAGCCCCGCGACGCCGCGAAACCACACGCCGGCCAGCGGCGTGGCGGCGAGGAGCAGCGTGAGCGCGGTGCCGCCGGCGGCGAGCACGGCCGTGAACCGGCGCAGCGGCCGCGTCGAGCCCGGCTCGTCGAGCAGGGCCACCACGACCTCGTTGAAGGCGATGCCGCCGCTGCGCAGGATGAAGAGCAGCCCGGAGATGGCCGGCCACGCCGCGAGCGACGCCACGGCCTGCGGCATGCGGCTGATCGCCGCGCTGCCGATGGGCTGCGCCACCAGCGTCAGAAACGAGGTGAGCACCAAGGGGACGTAGAACTTCAGGAACCCCCGCGCGGTCAACGGCGCCGCCAACCGCGGCCGATCCTTCAGCGGGCCGGCGAGCACCGGACGGACCGCCTGCCGCACGTACAGCGCCTCGGCCACCACCCCGGCGCTGATGGCCGCCGCCCCCACCGCCGCGCCCTGGACGCCGCCCCAGGCATACCCGCCCGCCAGCAGCACGGCGTCCACCGCCAGGCGCACCGCCGTGCCGACGCCGACGGTGCGCGACCGGCCGAAGCGGATGAGCACGCCCTGGTGGAAGCGGCGGTAGGCGATCGCCCACGTCCACGGCGTCATCAGCACCAGGCCCAGCCGCGCCGGCCCGACGATGGCGTCCGGCGCGCCGATCAGGCCGCGCACCACCAGGTCGTACAGCGGCGTGACCGCCACCGCCAGGTGCAGCGCCGTCAACACGGCACCGGCCCACATCATCCAGCGGTACATGCGCCGGTAGGCCTCCCAATCCTGGCAGAGCGCGGTCGAGGCCGCCAGCAGCATGATCACCGGCGACTCGACGATGAGCGCCAGCGGGAACACCACGCCGCCGAACGCCGCCAGGTTGACCTCGGCGTCGGGCAGCCGCGCGACGACGGCCACGATCGCCGGCAGCTCCGCCGACATGAAGAGCCAGCTCGCCGCCAGCGGCCACCACGTGCGGGCGACGCGCCCGATGGGCACCGCCGGGCTCATCGATCGTTCATCTTGCGGCCCTATCATGGGAACTTCATCGGACGTATGGTCTGATGGACGCAATCGACATGACCTTTCTCACGATGGAGCAGAAGCACATGCAGCGTTGGAACACCATTATTGCAGCCGCGGCGCTGGCCGCCATCCTGCCGCTCGCCGCCTGCGCCGAGAACCCGGCCGACAGCGTGCCGGCGGCGCAGGTCTCGAACGGCCCGGCGGCCGACCCCGCGGGCATGGGCGGCGCCGCGGCCGAGAACGCCGGGAGCTCGGCTGGCGACAGCGCCGCGCCGGCCGACGCGGCCGTGGAGGATGCGACGGACGCCGGCGCCGACCTGTCGGGCGCCGCGGTCGCGGATCCCGCCGGCGCGGACGCCGCGCCGCTGGCCGGCACCGGCCCGATCCCGCTGACCGGCACCATCGCCGTCCTCGCCAGCAAGGTCACGCGCACGCACCGCCTCGTCTTCCAGGAGTGGACGGGCACGCTCGACCCGGGCGACGGCAGCCCGAGCTCGGCGTCGCTCAGCTTCGAGGTGCGGACGGCGTCGGTCGTCAGCGATCCCGACGACCGCGGCATGATGAGCGAGAAGCTCGACGAGCACCTGAAGAGCGGCGACTTCCTCGACGTCGAGAGCTTCCCGACGGCGGCGTTCGCGTCGACCGCCATCCAGCCGGCTGCCGACGGCACGGGCTACACCATCACCGGCGACCTGACGGTCAAGGGCATCACCCAGAGCATCACGTTCCCGGCCACGGTGACGACGACCGCCGGGACGATCGCCGCCAAGGCGGAGTTCAGCCTCAACCGCAAGGACTTCAACGTGATGTACGAGGGCAAGCCGGACGACCTCGTGCGCGAGGCGTTCGTGCTGCAGATCGACGTCCAGGGGCAGGTGCCGTAACGCCGGCCTCGCGGGGATCTCGGCGGCCACGCCGGGCAACCGGCACGACGGGTGATCCCCGTGTCCGCCCCCGACATCTCCGACACCGCGCAACAAACCGACGCCCCCCGTTCTCGCGAGAACGGGGGGCGTCGTGCTCCCGGCATCGGGGCGGCCGCTCAGCCCGGGCGCCTCACGGCGCGCGGCCGGCCGCCCGTGCGGCGGCCCTTACGGGCAGCCGCACTTGTAGACGACGCTGTTGAAGATCGGGTGGTAGGGCGCGCTCGGGTTCTGCAGGCCCAGCCGGCCGCGCTTCCCGTTGGTCGGGCTCATCGGCAGGTTCGGGTTGCAGAGCTGGTCGTAGCCCTGGATGCTCGTCGGGTTCGCGGCGGCGTAGTCGATCGCCGCGCGCGGGACGTAGCGCTCGAGGCCCGGGCACACCGACGGCGGCACGGGGCCGGGCGGCGTGTTGGTCGGGCGCGTGCCACCCGGCGTGTTCGTCGGGCCCGGCGTGTTCGTCGGGCCTGGGGTGTTCGTCGGAACCACCGCGGCGCGCGAGCACTGCAGCGCGTGCGTCGTGCGCTGGATCGTCGGCTCGACGATCACGTCCGGCGCCGTCGGCGTGCCCGAGCCCAGGACCTTGCGGCCGAGCGTGAAGATCGAGGCCTTCTGCTTGGTGTCGTAGAACATCGTGCCGCCGATGCGGTCCTGCAGCGAGGCGCCGCTGATGTTCACCCACTTGGCCGGCGTCGCCGCCAGGTCGAGCGCCATCGTGCGGTTCTCGGACGACTCGTTGTTCTTGAGGTAGTTGCGCGTGATGCCGCCGTAGACGAACATCGCGTTGAGGTCGCTGTCGTACGACGCGGCGTGGTAGAACGCGGCCGGGCCGCTGCCCGTCGCCGACACGCTGACGGCCTTGGCCATGTCGGGGTTGGCGTCCGAGACGTCGACGCCGCTCAGCGTGCTGCGGCCGTCCTTGGCGTTGGCCGAGCCGCCGTAGATCAGGAGGCGCTTGCCCATCGTGTCGAGCACCATGCTGTGGCCGAACACGTTGTGGTTGACGCCGACGGTGTTCCACTTGAGGGCGGGGCTGAAGCTCAGGTAGCCGAGGGCCATGTTCGAGCTCGTGCAGCCGTTGCCGTTGACGACGTCGTCGAACGAGCAGTTGTTGACGCCGCCGCTCACCCAGATCACGTCGTGCGTGGCGTCGTAGACCGCGGCCGCGCTGAAGCGGCCCGCGAACGCGCCCTGCACCGACACGTTCTGCTCCCAGGCGCCGGTCTTGACGACGAGGCGCTGGATGTAGCTCTCGCCCTTGCCCTCGTCCATGGGCTTGTCGGTGCCGCCGAAGCAGTACAGCGCCGAGTCGTCGCCCTTGTCGCGGAAGGCGCAGGCCGCGCCGAAGATCTCGCGCGCGCCGCCGCCGGCGTTCTTGTGGGTCACCGAGGGGTTGGCCTGCATGCCGGCCATCGTCATCTCCTCGATGCGGCTCGACAGGTCGTTCTTGTCGTCCATGCCGCTGTAGACCCACGCCTTGGCCTGCGTCGGGCCGTAGCCCGAGCTGGTGCCCCACAGGGTGGTGCTGGCGCTGCCGACGTTCTTCCACGCCGTGCACGACAGGTCGCCGGTCTGCTCCGGGGCCGCCTTGGCGACGTCGGTCGTGGCCGGCGCGCCGCTGAAGATTCCCACCGCGGAGGCGGCAACGGCCGTCACCAGGGTGGCGCGCATGACAAAGCGCTTGAGGTTCACTCGCACTCTCCTTCGTGATACAAAGATCGAATGGGCGGCGGGCCGCCGCCCGTGGGCCAATGATGGAGGACGCGCCGGCCGCCGTCGCGCGGCATGCAGGCACCTGCGGCTCGGCGTCCGCCGATTGAATAACGCAGAATCGAGCCAAAAGATATGGTCTCGGGCCGCGTCGTTCCCGTTCGGACGTCGTGCCCTTAGTGACACGACGGGGTTACAGGTCGATGCTCGCGGTCGCCAGATCCGGCGCGCTGTCGGCCACGGTGAAGCCCAGCCGGTGGCAGATCGCCCGCACGGCGACGTTGGACGGGAGCATGCGGCCGACGACCCGCGCGACGCCCTCGGCGCGCGCGACGTCGAGCATGCGGCGCACGAGCTCGGTGCCGATGCCGCGGCGCTGCATGCGGTCGGCCACCAGCATCGCGAACTCGGCGGTGGCGGCGCCGGGCGGGCGGCTGAGGCGGCCGACGGCGACGATCGACCGCTCCCCCGCGTCGGCGTCCTCGACCTCGGCGACCAGCGCCAGCTCGCGGTCGTAGTCGACGAAGCACGTGCGGATCAGGCGGTCGTGCCACAGGCGCTCCTCGTGCGGCAGCGGCGGGATGCCGGGCGACGCCGACACCGCGCCGCCGGCCGGCGCGGCGCGCTGGAACGCCACCATCAGCGGCTCGTCCTCGGGCCGGATCGGGCGAAACCGGACGCGCGTGCCGTCGGGCGCCGTCCACGTGCCGGCGTACTGGGCGGGATAGGGGCGGATCGCCGGCCGCGGCAGCTCGGGGGCGGTGACGCCGGGCGGATGGAGGACGACGCGCGCGTCGAGGGCGACGAGCCCGCCGGCGCCGGGCGCGGCGACGAGCGGGTTGATGTCGACCTCGGCGACCCACGGCTGCTCGACGACCAGCCGGCTGAACCGCACGAGGAGCTGCGCGAGCGCCGCCAGGTCGACCGGCGCGCGCCCGCGCACCCCGCCGAGCGCCTGGTACACCCGCGTGCCCTCCATCAGCCGCCGCGAGAGCGTGGTGGTCAGCGGCGGGAGCCCCAGCGCCCGGTCGCGGTACACCTCGACCAGCGTCCCGCCGCCCCCGAAGAGCAGCACCGGCCCGAACTGCGGGTCGATCGAGCTGCCGACGATGAGCTCGTAGCCGTCGAGCCGCACCATCGGCTGCACCGTCACCCCGAGGAAGTGCCCCGGCCCCGCCCGCTCCGCCACCGAGGCGCGGATCGCCTCGAACGCCGCGCGCACGGCGGCGGCGGTGCCGACGTCGAGCTTGACGCCGCCGACGTCGGTCTTGTGCGTCACGGTCTCGCTGTGGAGCTTGACCGCCACCGGATAGCCGAAGGCCTTGGCGGCCGCCACGGCCGCGCCGGCCGAGGTCGCCACCACCGTCGGCACGGTGGGAATGCCGTAGGCCGCCATGACCTGCTTGCTCTCGACCTCGGTGAGGAGGGTCCGGCCGCCGGCGCGGGCCGCGTCGACCACGGCGGCCGCCATGGCGCGGCCGTCGTGGCCGCCGGCCGGGTCCTCGGCCAGGTCCGGCGTCTCGTACAGCCCGCGCAGCCGGTCGTGGTACTGCCACATGTAGTTGAAGATCCGCACGGCGGTGTCGGGGTAGGCGAACGTCGGGATGCCGGCGGCGTTGAGCCGCGCTTCACCGGCCGCGATCTCGACGCCGCCCATCCAGCTGGCCAGCACCGGCCGGTCGCTGCCCCGGCCCATCGCCACGAGCTGGTCGGCGATGTCGGTGGGGTCGGTCAGCGCCTGCGGCGCGATGATCACGAGCGTCCCGTCGCTGTCGGGGTCGGCGAGGGCGACCTCGAGGGCTTGGCGGTAGCGCTCGGGGGTGGCGTCGCCGATGATGTCGACGGGGTTGGCGTGGCTCCAGTGCGGCGGGAGGAACCGGTCGTACTGCGCGCGCGTGGCCTCCGACAGCTCGGCGAGGGCGCCGCCGCCGGCCACCAGCGCGTCGGTGGCCAGGACGCCGGGGCCGCCGGCACTCGTCAGCACCGTCAGCCGCCGGCCGCGCGGCAGCGGCTGCTTGCCGAGCACCTCGGCCATGTCGAACAGGTCGTCGATCCGGTCGACGCGCAGAACCCCGCAGCGTGCGAACGCCGCGCGCAGCACCTCGTCGCTGCCGGTGAGCGCGCCGGTGTGCGAGGCCGCGGCGCGCGCCGCCTCGGCGCTGCGGCCGGGCTTGAGGACGATGATCGGCTTGGTCAGCGCCACCTCGCGCGCGGCGCTCATGAACGAGCGGGCGTCGCCGACGCTCTCCATGTACATCACGATGCTGGCGGTGTGCGGGTCGCGGCCGAGGTAGTCGATGAGGTCGCCCCACCCGATGTCCGCCATCGAGCCGACCGAGACGAACGCGCTGAAGCCGACGTGCTCGCGCAGGCTCCAGTCCAGGATGGCGGTGCACATCGCCCCGCTCTGACTGAGGAAGCCGACCTTGCCGGGGTGGGCCAGCCGGTTGCCGAACGTCGCGTTGAAGCCCGTGAGCGGGCGCATCACCCCCAGGCAGTTGGGGCCGAGGACGCGCATGCCGGCCGCACGCGCCTCGGCCAGAACCGCCCGCTCCAGCGCCGCGCCCGCCGGGCCGGCCTCGCGGAAGCCGGCCGAGATGATGACCGCGCCGCGCGCGCCGGCCGCGGCGCACTCGCGGACCACCTGCGGGACGCCGGCCGCGGGCGACACGACGACCGCCAGGTCGATCGGCTCGGGCAGCGCCGCCGGGCTCGGGTAGGCGCGCACGCCGAGCACGCTGGCGCGCTTGGGGTTGACGGGGTACACCGTGCCGCCGAACGGGTCGCGCAGGAGGTTCCACATCAACGTCCGCCCGATGCTGCCCGGCCGCTCGGTGGCCCCGATGACGGCCACGTTGCGCGGCTCGAAGATCACGTCGATCGGGCTGCGGGCGGCGAGGAGCACGTCGTGCGCGGGGTCGCGGCCGGGGGGCGTCAGGGATGGACCGGCGTCGGGTGCGGCCATCGCGGCGGCGGCCGACCGAGCGCCACGGGATTCGCGGTTCGGCCCGGCCGCCGCTTCCGGCGGGAGCTCGGCATAGGCAGCCGGCATGGGAGTTCTCCTTCAGTCGTCGCCGGCGGCGGCGCGCCACCAGGCGGCCAGGTCGCGCATGCCGGCCGCCGCCAGCTTGTGGCCCACGTCGTACTCGTGGTAGCTCAGCACGGCGCCCGCCGCCCGCAGCACGTCGGCGTCGGACCGCGACCGCTCAAGCGGGATGTAGGGGTCGCGGCGGCCGACGGCCATGTGGATCGGCAGCCCGGCCAGCGGCCGCGCCGCCGCCGCGCGTTCGGCCCCCGGCGGCACGAAGCCGACGAGCCCGGCGATGGCGCGCACGCGCCCCCGATGGCGCAGCGCGGCGGCATAGGCCGTCGCGGCCCCCTGGCTGAAGCCCATCAGGTGCACGCGTGCGGGGTCGGCCGCATACGCGGCCGGCAGCGCGCCGACCGCGGCCGCCACCGCGTCGGCGGCGTCGTCGAACGCGGCCAGCGGCGGCCACTCGCCGGGCCGGCGCGGATGCCAGGCGAAGCCGCCCGCCGGGCCGGGATGCGGCGCGCGCGGCGAGACGATCAGCCAATCGGCCGGCACGGTGGCGGCAAAGACGGCCATCGCGTCCTCGTCGCCGCCCATGCCGTGCAGCAGCACGATCGCCGGGCGCGGTCCGGCCGCCGCGGGAACGCGCGCGCGGTGGACGAGGCCGAGGGCGTCGCGCGCGGGGCCGTGGTCGACCAGCCTGGGAAGCGTGAGGGTGCGGTGGGTCATCGGCGGTGGCGTCGGAAGATCGGGTGGGTCGAATGGCACGCGGGCCGCGCACGGCCACGGCGCGATTTGGCGCCGGTCGGGCCGGCGGACATCATTGGGCGTTCGATCCGGCGGGTCCGGGGGTCGGATCGGCGCGGGCCGGATGGAATTGTACCCCGGGGGAGGTGGAAAACGTGACGGCATCGGTCCTGGCATCGGCGCGCGTGCTCCTCGAAGCGTGCCCGCCCCTCGAGAAGCACAAGGACAAGGCGTACGCCATCCTCGAGCAGAACCTGCGCGCCTACACCCGCTACGACGCCATCAGCATCCCCGACATCCAGGACACGGCCGAGTTCGGCCGCAGCGCCACCCGCGTGCCGAGCCTGGCGTTCGCGGCGTGGATCCGCGAGCGCGTCGACAAGCCGATCAACCTCTACAAGGTCAGCGTGGCGGACACGGCGCCCGGGATCGAGGACTGGCTGCGCCAGGCCGGCGCCCTCGGCTGCCGCGACGTGTTCATCGTCGGCGGCGACAGCAGCAGCCGCCAGCTGGCGGAGGACCGGGTGTCGGTCGGCCAGGCGACCAAGATCGCCCACCGGCTGGGCTTCCATTGCGGCGGCATCATCATCCCCACGCGCCGGCGCGAGTTCGCCTCCCGGCCGGCCAGCCTCGACGAGCTGGCGCGCATCCAGGACAAGCTGCACACGTGGCGCATGGGGTTCTTCTCGACGCAGCTGCTCTACGAGGCCGAGTGGATGGCCTGCCTGCTGCTCGACCTCTCGCGCGCGCTGGCGCCCGAGGACTTCCCCAAGATCTTCCTGACGTTCTCGCCGTTCGTCTGCGAGGAGGACCTCAACTTCGCCATCCGCGCCCTGGGCGTGTACGTGCCGGGCGACGTCGAGCGCATGCTGCGCGGCGCGCGCAACATGAGCGAGGCGGCGATCGGGCAGCTCATGCTGGTCTGGGAGCGCCTGACGACGTTCGCGGCCGAGATCGGTGTGCCGGCCGACCGCCTGGGCGTCAACGTCGAGTACCTCAACAGCCGCAACCCGCGCAACGTCCGCGTGGCGTTCGAGCTGGCGGAGGAGTTCGGCCGGCTGCTCGGCGTGCCGGGCTGAGGCGGCGCCGCTTCCGGGCGGTCCGGGGAGATCGCGCCGTTTGACGCTCCAACCCCGGCGTGATACAAACACGCTCACCGCTGCCGGTAAGGAGAGACCCCATGACCCGCCTCTGGATCCCCGTGCGCGCCACGGCTGGCCTGCTGTTCGCGACGCTGCTGCTGAGCCTGGCGCCGGCGAGCGCCGAACCGCCGTCCGGCGCTGCGGCCGGCGGCCCGCGGGCGGCCGGCCGCAGCGCCGGTCTCGGCGCCGGCGCGGCCAAGTCGGGTGGGGAGGCCGGGTTCGCGGCGGCCCTCTCTCCAGGCGATCGGACCGCGTCCACCGCCGACCCGGCCGACGGCGGAGCGTCCGTCGACCAGGCCGGCCTGGCCCCCTACGACCCGGCGCCCGCCATCACGCTGCCGACCACCGCCGGCGACCTGACGATCGGCGGCGGGCCGTCCGACGCGAGCCACGTCCTGATCGGCCACAGCACCCGCTCGCCGTCGGGCGACGCGATCTGGACCGCCAGCCCCGCGGCGCTCATCGCCGCGTCGCCGCCGGACGTGCACTACGTGTTCATGTCGTACGCCGACACCCCGGCGGCCGTCGCCGCCGACATCGACGGCATGCGCAGCCGGGTCGACGCCGCGATCGCCGCCCTGCCCGGCGCGGCGGACCGGCAGCACTGGACCGACCACGTGCACTATGTCACGGCCAACCCGCTGACGCTCGGCGGCGCGGCGGCGGCATGGCTCGAAGGCTGGGGCATGATCGTCGCCGACGTGCGGGCCGATTGGGTCGACGCCGCGGGGATGCCCCAGAGCCTGCGCGTCGAGGGCACCACCGACACCGGCTGGGCGGCGCCGCTCACCCGGGTCGGCCCGGTGACGGGGCCGCTGGCCGACTACGGCAACCTGGCATGTGGGGCCGACGTCCCGGCCGCGCCGCTCGCGGGCAAGATCGCGCTCGTCGAGCGCGGCACGTGCACGTTCTCCGAGAAGGCCGCCAACGCCGTCAAGCACGGCGCCACCGGCGTCGTGCTGTACACCGACGCCCGCCCCAAGCTGCAGATGGGCGGCACGTGCGCGGCGTGCAACGTGCCGGTGACGATGATCGACCGCGACCCGGGCCTGGCGCTGAAGGCGCAGCTCGCGGCGGGCGTGGCCGTGACGGCCACGCTCGGCGTCGCGACCGTCGTCGGCGCCGACGCCGCCGCGGTGGACCACCGCGGCCGGGTGCGCGAGCTCGGCACGATCCCGTTCCCGTTCCCGCAGTTCACCGACCCGCCCCTCGACAACCTGATGCTCGTGGCCAAGGAGGCTGAGCTCTACCACTACGAGCACACGCTCGACGCGCGCCTGGCCGCCGAGGAGCAGGCCGGCGGCATCACCAAGATCCCGGTGTACACGGGCGTGTGGCACGACGACCCCGGCTGGACCGGCCGGCGGGCCATCGCCGACGTGACGCTGCCGGACGCCGCCACGATGGCGACCTTCGACACGCTCGAGGTCGACTTCACCATGAGCTGCACCGGCAACCGCAAGAGCCAGTGCCCGGCGTGGGACTACCTCGTCTACCTGTACCTGTGCGACCCGGCCAACCCCGACCAGTGCAACGTCGAGTTCGGGCGGTGGATCACCCCGTACTGGAGCGGCGGGCGCTGGGTGACCGACCTCTCCCCGATGCTCGCGCTGATCAACGAGGGCGGTCCGCGGCGGTTCGGGTTCTGGACGGTGCAGCACTACAAGCTCGACATGACGTTCCGGCTCTCCAACCGCGGCAAGGGGCTGGTGCCCAAGCGGGCGGTGCCGCTGCTTTCCGGCGGCGACTACCGGCAGGGCTACAACCAGCGCTACTCTCCGATGGCGTTCGAGATGCCGGACTGGGCCGAGAAGGTCGAGGTCGTGGCGCTGATCACCGGCCACGGCCAGAACGACGACGAGGGCTGCGGCGAGTTCTGCAACCACACCCACCACTTCGCGGTCAACGGCGGGGCCGAGCACGTCAAGGAACACCCGACGGCGGGGACGCTGATGGGCTGCGCCGACCGCGTCGGCGAAGGCGTGGTGCCCAACCAGGCCGGCACGTGGATCTTCGGCCGCGCGGGCTGGTGCCCGGGGCTCGACGTGCCGCCGTGGTCCTTCGACATTACGGCGGACGTGCGGCGGGGCGGCGACAACGTCCTGACGTACAAGAGCCTCTTCAACGGCGAGGACTACGTGTCGACCAGCGGCGGCGACCCCAACACCCCGCCGGCCAACGGCTGGGACGCGCGCATCGAGATGACGTCGTGGCTGGTGTACTCCGCCAGGCCCGGCGTCGCGGCCGGCCCGGTGGCGGCGCCGCGCGCCCTCGTCACCCCGACGGCCACGCCCGAGGCGTCGGCCACCCCCGAGCCGACGCTGCCGCCGACGGCGCCGCCCAGCCCCACGCCGACGGCGACGACCGCGGTGCCGACGCCGACCCGGCCGACCGCGACGCCCGCGGCTCCGACGCCGCAGCCTTCGCCGGCCCCGGGGGGCGACATCCGGATCTGCGCCGGGATCGCCGTGCGCGTCCCGGCCACCGCGCTCAACGCCAAGCTCAGCGATCCCAGCCGCATCAACGGCTGGGGCCAGCGCTGCAGCCCGAACCAGCCGGCCAGCCCGTGGAACGGCCTGCGCACGTCGCTGACGCTGCAGTACGCGTCGCAGCCCTACAACCCGCTGTTCAACGACCTGGTGCTGAAGTGCGGGTGCCGGTAGGGGCCGCGCCCGGCACGGCCTCGGCGACGGCAGCCGCGATCGCGCGCGCCAGGACCTGGTTGCCGGCGAAGTTGAAGTGGCAGCAGTTGTCGACGTACAACGGGTCGCCGACGCCCGCGAAGACCTGCGTCATGTCGTAGAACGGCACGCCGCTCGCCGCGAGGTCGGCGCCGGCGTCGCGGAGCCGGCCGTAGTGCCGCCGGGCGGCGATGCCCCACGGGTGCCCGGGCTCGATGGCCACGGCCCGCTCGGCGTCGGACAGCGGCTTGCTGCCCTCGACGTACTGGTTGGGCTGCAGCACGTGGACGTACGGCACGCCGCGGCCCCGGCACACGGCGTGGATCATCGCCGACGCGTCGTGCCACGCCCGGACCGCGATGTCGACGGCATCGTCGTCGGCGGGCGTGGGCGGCCCGCGGAATGCCGGCGCCAGCCCGGACCGGGTCTCGTCGGCCAGCGCCCGCTGCATCCGTGCGATCCGCGCCGCGGAGAGCCCCGAGAACCGCGCGCCGAACGCGTTCAGGAACACGCTGTGCCGGAAGGGCGGCGCGTCGATCAGGCCGAGCACCCGTCTTTCGCGCGCGTAGGCGTCCAGGACCGCGGCCAAGGCGCGGATCACGTCGGGGTCCGCCGCCTCCCCCCCGACGCCCGCGACCAGCGGTCCGATGTGGCTCCCGGACGGGAAGAGGGGATGGATCTGGTGCGCGTCGTTGTCGACGGCCAGGGCGAGGTCGTTGAAGCCGTCGATGTTGAGCACGAGATCGAGCTCGAAGTCCTGGAGCAACAGGTACTCGAGCATGAAGAGCTGCTGTGGCTGCTTGTAGCCCCCGCCGGCCAGCGACAGCATGACGACGCGCCGGCCGCGGAAGGCCGGCGCAGCCGCGGCGAGGGCGGCCTGCAGGTCCGCCTCCATGCTGTTGGCGAAGATCTCGGCCACGCTGCCGCCCAGCACGCCGACGACGAAGTCGCCCGGCCGGCGTGCGTAGGGGTAGGGGTGGCCGGGGACCGACAGCATCCCGAAGGCATTGTACGGCGTCGCATTGCCCTGCCAGGGCCGCGCCCCCGGGCGGCCGATGAAGCCGACGTAGGGGTGGAGGTCGGAGATCGCGCCGCCGCCGGCCGCCGCCGCCCCGTGCCCGCCGCCCAGCCGGCTGTCGATCAGCGCCAGGCGCGCGCTGCGGGCGCGAGCGAGCGCGGCCCGGTCGAACGGGACGCCGGCCAGGGGGCGGAAGAGCAACCACGTGCCGGCCTCGACGGCCGCGAGCGTCACCGCGGCGAGGACCGCCGTGCGGAACAGGCAGCCCGCCCAACGGCGCGGCCGCCGCGCGGGCGCGGTGGCATCCGCATCCCCCGGGACCGTCGTCTTCGCGCCGTCGCCGCCGTCACGAGCCGCCACGCGGGCCTCCGTCGTGTCACAATCTGGGTCCGGCCGGTGTTGATCGGTCGAGTCGGCGCGGTCGCGCACGGCGCGCGGCCGACCCGCGAGGTCCGCAAGATGGTATCATCGCTCACGAGATGCCGAAAGCCCACACGCCCATGACAGAGCTCGCCCGGGAGGCGCTCGACGTGCCGTTCGGCGCCGCCCGGCGCCGCACCGACGCCGCGCAGGCCAGGGACGCCGCGTTCGAGTCGGTGTTCCACCGCCACTGGCCGCAGGTGTTCGGCGTCGCCTACCGCCTGACGGGCGACCCGGCGGCGGCCGAGGACCTGGCGCTCGAGGCGTTCTGGCGCCTGTGGGAGCGGCCGCCCGGCCGCGGCGACAACCTCGCCGGGTGGCTGCATCGGGTCGCGGTCCGTCTCGGCTACAACGCCCTGCGGGCCAGTCGCCGGCGCGCGGGCCACGAGGCGCGCGCGGGCGCGCCCTCGGGGGCGGACCCTCGGATGGCCGACCCGCATGTCGCCGCCGAGATCGCCGAGACCCGCACGCGCGTCCGTAAGACGCTGGCGCGGCTCGACGCGCGCGAGGCGCAGCTCCTTATCCTGCGCCAGGCTGGCCTCTCGTACCGCGAGATCGCCGCCGCGCTGGGTGTGGCGCCGGCGTCGGTCGGCACGCTGATCGCCCGCGCCGAGCGGGCATTCGCCCAACACCACGGGCCCGCCGAGTCGGGCCAGCCGGGGACCCAGCCATGAACGCCATCGACCCTACCGCCCACCACCCGACCGACGGCGACCTGCGTGCGCTCCTCGACCCCGCCGCCGCGGAGCCCGCGGACCCGGCGGCGCTCGACGCCCACGTGGCCGGCTGCGCGGCGTGCGCGGCGCGCCTGGCCGACATCGCGGCCACCGCGGCGGCCGTCGGGCACGCGCTCGCGGTGCTGGACCCGCCCGGCAGCGCCGTCCCCGACGCCGCGGCCGCCCACGCCCGCCTCGCGGCGCGGCGGGCGGCGGGCCGCCCTGCGATGCTTGAACGGATCTACAGAAAGGTGACCACGACCATGCCACCCTCGACCCTCTCGTCCCGCACCCGGCGGATCGCCGCCGGCGTGGCGGTGCTCGGCGCCCTGGCCGCCGCATCGGCCTTCCAGCCCGTGCGGGCGCTGGCCAGCCAGTTCCTCCAGCTCTTCCGGGTTCAGCGGATCCAGGTGCTGCAGCTCGACCCGGACCGGCTGGCCCACCTGGCCGACGACGGCCTGGGCGAGGCCGTCGGGCAGCTCTTCGCCGAATCGGTGACGGTCGACCGTGACCCCGGCAGCCCCCGGCTCGTCGCCGACGCGGCCGCCGCGGGCGACGCGGCGGGCTTCGCGGTGCGGCTCCCGGTAGACGGCCCGGCGCCGACGGAGATCGAGGTCCACCAGGGTCCGGCGTTCTCGTTCGTCATCGACCGCGCCCGCGCCCAGTCCGTCCTCGACGTGGCGGTTCAGATCTCGGGCGACCACGGCGGCAGCGGCGACGTGGCCGCGACGCAGGTGCTGCCGCCGGGCATCGACGGCGCCCGGGTGGCGGTCGACGTTCCGACCAGCGTGATCGCGACGTTCGGGGACTGCCCGGCGCGCCAGCCGCAGGTCGAGGTCTTCGGGTCGACGGTGTCGGACGGTGCGTCGGGCACGGGCGACGTCGACCCTGCACCCGGGTCGCCGTACGCCGACCCGGCGTTCCAGGGCGACGGCTGCGTGGTGCTGATGCAGATGCCCAGCCCCACCGTCACCGCGCCGCCGGGTCTCGACGTCGCCGCGCTTGCCGAGCTGGGCCTGCGCTTCATCGGCATGTCCGCGGCGGACGCGCGCACCTACAGCCGCGCCGTCGACTGGACGTCGACCCTCGTCGTGCCGGTCCCGAGCGGGGAGGTCAAGGCGTCCGAGGTCGCGGTCGACGGCGTGAAGGGCGCGCTGCTCCGGCAGCGCGGCGCCGAGCGCGACGGGCGCTCGGGCTACACGATCCTGTGGGCGAAGGACGGGCGCGTCTACGCGCTCACGGGCTTCGGCGCCGACGCCGAGGCGGGCCTGCGGCTGGCCGACGCGCTGCCGTGACGCCTGACCTCGCCATCGAGACCCGCGCGCTGCGCAAGGTCTTCGGCGACGTGACGGCCGTTCAGGGCCTCACCCTGCAGGTTGCGCGGGGTGAGGTCTTCGGCTTCCTGGGGCCCAACGGCGCCGGCAAGACGACGTCGATCAAGATGCTGCTCGGGCTGATCGCCCCCACCGCCGGCGAGGCATGGCTCCTGGGCCGGCCGCTCGGCGACCGGGGCGTCCGGGCACGCGTCGGGTTCCTGCCCGAGCACTTCCGGTTCCACGACTGGCTCACCGCCGGCGAGTTCCTCGACCTGCACGGCGAGCTGTACGGCATGCCCCGCGACCGGCGCCGGACACGGATCCCCGAGCTGCTCGAGCTCGTGGGCCTGACCGCCTTCCGCGCCAAGGCGCTGCGCACGTTCTCCAAGGGCATGCTGCAGCGCATCGGGCTGGCGCAGGCGCTGCTCAACGACCCCGAGCTGGTCGTGCTCGACGAGCCGACGAGCGGGCTCGACCCGGTGGGCCGGCGGCTGGTGCGCGACATCATCCGCGACCTCAAGGCGCGCGGGACCACGGTGCTCCTCAACTCGCACCTGCTCAGCGAGGTCGAGATCACCTGCGACCGTGCGGTCTTCATCAAGCACGGCGCCGTGGTGCAGGTCAGCCCGCTGGGCACCCTGATCGACGGCGACACCAGCGTGACGATCCGCACGGGGCCGCTGCCCGACGGCCTGGCGGCGTCGCTCCACCGCTGGGCGCGCGACGTCCGGGTGGACGGGACGGAGCTGCGGCTGACGGTCGCGGACGAGACGGCACTGCCGGCGATCACCCGCCACCTCGTCGAGCACGGCGTGGACGTCTACGCGGTCCGGCCGCACAAGCTGTCGCTCGAGGACCTGTTCCTCCAGATCCTCGGCACCGAGGGGAGCCTGTGATGGGCGCGATCGGCACGATGACGCGCCTGACGTTCCGCGAGGCCGTGCGCCGGCGCATCGCGCTGGCCGCGTCGGTGCTGGGGCTGGCGTTCCTCGCCCTCTACAACACCGGCCTGTACTTCATCCAGCGCGAGGTGGCCGCGAGCGGCCCGGGGCCGGCGGGCGCGATGAACGAGGCGTACAACTTCTTCATGATGGCCGGCCTGTACGCCGCCAACTTCCTGGGCGTGGCGATGGCGGCGCTCTTGACGGCCGACACGCTGGCCGGCGAGATCGCATCGGGCACGGTGCAGACGCTGGCGACCAAGCCGGTGCGGCGCGCCGACCTGGTGCTCGGCAAGTGGTTGGGGCTGGCCGGGCTGCTCGGGCTGTATGGCACGCTCATGGTCGGCGGCGTGCTGCTGAGCGTGTGGGTGCAGACAGGCTATCGGCCGTCCAACGTCGGCACGGGCGCGGCGCTGATCCTGCTGAACAGCCTCCTCATCATGTCGGTGACGCTGGCCAGCAGCAGCCGGCTGACGACGCTGGCGACCGGCGGCGTCGTCTTCGGGCTGTACGGCCTGGCGTTCGTCGGCGGCTGGGTGGAGCGGGTCGGCTTCTTCATCCGGAGCGCCACGGCGATGAACGTCGGCATCGTCTCGAGCCTGCTCCTGCCCAGCGAGGCGCTGTGGAACCGCGCGGCCTTCGACATGACGTCGCCGCTGGTGCGGGCGCTGGGGGCCACGCCGTTCAGCGCGGGGTCGGTGCCGAGCCCGCTGATGGTCGTCTACGCGGTCGGCTACCTGCTGGCGGCCCTCTGGCTCACCATCCGCTGGTTCGGAGGACGCGACCTGTGACGCGGGCCGCGAAGCGTGCGGAGCGGGCGGCGGTGGACGCCGGGAGCGGCACGCACGATGCCGACGGCGCGCCCGACGCCCCCTTCTACCGGGCCGGCCTGCGCTTCGAGTGCCAGCCGAGCTGCGGGGCGTGCTGCGCCCAGCCGGGCAAGGTGTACGTCACGCGCGACGAGGTTAAGGCGCTGGCGGCGCACCGCGGCCTGGGCATCGCGGAGTTCCGCCGGCGCTTCGTGCGGCGCGAGCGCGGCGCGCTCCTCCTCGCGGACCGCCCCGAAGGCGGCTGTGTGTTCCTCGGCCCCGACCTGCGCTGCGGCGTCTACCCGGCACGGCCGACGCAGTGCCGGACGTACCCGTTCTGGCCCGAGATCATCGCGGATGCGGCGACGTGGGAGTGGGAGGGCCTGAAGTGCCCCGGCATCGGCAAGGGGGACGTGATCTTGGCGGATGAGATCGAGGTGAGAAGCCGGGAGACGTCATCGGAGCGGGTGTGAGCACCGCGGCAGCGGGCGATCCCTGGATCGGGCGCCGGACAGGTCGATCTCGACCAACGTCAGTTCAGCCGGCATCGAACAACACAAGCCCACAATGCGGCGCCATGCGTTCGAAGTCCTTGTCGAGCGAGTAGAGCATGCCATCGAGCGTGACCGTCTGCGCTGCGATGAGGCAATCCACCGCCGACGCCGCAACGCCGGACCAACGGCACAAGGCGGCGATTCGCGCCGCTCGCTCATGGGTCCGTTGGTCCGCCACGAGGATCGGGAAGCCTTCGAGCACGCCGCGCAGGCGCTCGAAGTGCTGCTCCGTGCGAGCCCCAGCCAGCAGCTCCTGGCATACGATGCCCGGTACCGCCAGAGGCGTGTCGGCTTCGATGAGGCGTCGCAAGACGATCGCTGCTGTCGACATCGCGACGCCAGGCCGTCGGCCAAGGGCCATGATCAACACCGACGTGTCGACCACGATCATCGCGTGGTGCGGGCCAGCTTGTAGTCGTAGTCGGGGTCGAACTCGATGGTCCCGAAGGCTTCCACGGCCTTGAGCTGCTTGCGTCGTCGGATGAACTCGCGAAGCGCGGCGTTGACGGTCTCTCGCTTCGTCCGATAGCCCCCGAGCACCAGCGCCTCGTCGAGCAACACGTCGTCGATGGCCAAATTTGTCGGCATGCCGCACCCCCGACTCTCATCCGTGACATGGCGTCAGTACACAACAGTTTACACAAGCATCGACGCTTGTCCAACCCCATCGTACGCCCACTCGCCTCCCCCATCGCTCCGTGCTACCCTCCGCCCGCGATGAAGCGCCCCTCGACCTCGCCGCGGCGTGTCGCGCCACCCCCGCCACCGCCGCCCGGCCTCGTGCGCGCCGACCCTTGGCTCGCGCCGTTCGCAGACGTCATGCGGCGGCGGATGGCGCACGTCGCGGCCGTCGAGGCGCGGCTGACCGGCGGCCGGCCGCTGGCGGACGTGGCGCTGGGGCACCTCCACTTCGGGCTGCATGCCGTGGACGGCGACTGGGTGCTGCGCGAGTGGGCCCCGCACGCGACCGCGATCTACCTCGTCGGCGAGTGCAACGGCTGGCAGGAGACGCCGGCGTACCGGTTCGAGCGGCAGGGCGAGGGGGGCGTCTGGGCATGGCGCGGCGACGCCGGGTCGCTGGCGGTCGGGCAGCGCTACCGGCTGAGCGTCCACTGGCCGGGCGGGCAGGCGACGCGCATCCCGAGCCACGCCGAGGACGTGCGGCAGGATCCGGCGACGCGCGGGTTCGACGCGGTGGTGTGGGTGTCGGCGCACGCCTGGCGGCACCCCGCACGGGAGACCGCGCCGGACCCGCTGCTGATCTACGAGGCGCACGTCGGGATGGCCCAGGAGGAGGGCCGGGTCGGCACGTACCGCGAGTTCCAGGACCACGTGCTGCCCCGCATCGCCGCCGCCGGCTACACGGCCATCCAGCTGATGGCCGTCCAGGAGCACCCGTACTACGCGTCGTTCGGCTACCAGGTGACGAGCTTCTTCGCGGCGTCGTCGCGCTTCGGGACGCCGGACGACCTCAAGGCGCTCGTCGACGCGGCGCACGGGCTGGGGCTGGCGGTCATCATGGACCTCGTGCACTCGCACAGCGCGCCCAACGTGCTCGAGGGGCTCGCGCGGTTCGACGGGACCGACCACCAGTACTTCCACGCCGGCGCGCGCGGCACCCACCCGGCGTGGGGCTCGCGCTGCTTCGACTACGGCAAGCCCGCGGTGCTGCACTTCCTGCTGTCGAACTGCCGGTACTGGCTGGAGGCGTTCCGGTTCGACGGGTTCCGGTTCGACGGCGTGACCAGCATGCTGTACCACGACCACGGGCTGAACCGCACGTTCAGCCGTTATGACGACTACTATGGCGGGAACGTCGACGACGACGCCGTGGCCTACCTGTGCCTGGCCAACACGCTGGTCCACGCCGTCCGGCCCGGCGCGATCACGATCGCCGAGGACGTCAGCGGCATGCCGGGGATGGCCCGGCCGGTGGCCGAGGGCGGGCTGGGGTTCGACTACCGGCTGGCGATGGGGCTGCCGGACCACTGGATCAAGCTGATCAAGGAGGTGCCGGACGAGGCGTGGGCGGTGGGCGACATCTGGCATACGGTGACGAACCGGCGCCGGGACGAGCGGCACGTCGCCTACGCCGAGAGCCACGACCAGGCGCTCGTCGGCGACCAGACGCTGATCTTCCGCCTGATCGAGCGCCACATGTACACCGACATGTCGGTGTTCGTCCAGAACGTGGTCGTCGACCGCGGCATCGCGCTGCACAAGCTGATCCGGCTGATCACGCTCGCCGCCGGCGGCGACGCCTACCTCAACTTCATGGGCAACGAGTTCGGCCACCCGGAATGGATCGACTTCCCGCGCGAGGGCAACGGCTGGAGCTTCCACTACGCCCGCCGCCAGTGGTCGCTGGCCGAGGACGAGACGCTGCGCTACCGCCACCTCGCGGCGTTCGACGCGGCGATGCTGCGGCTGGCGCGTGCCGAGGGGCTCCTGGCGGCGCGCGACCTGCGGCTGCGCCACGAGCACACGGCGGACCAGGTGCTGGTGTTCCAGCGGGGCGCGTTGGTGCTGCTCTTCAACTTCAGCCCGTCGGCGTCGTACGCCGACTACCCGATCCCCCTCCCGGCGGGCGACTACACGCTCGTGCTCGACACCGACGCCGGCGCGTTCGGCGGGCACGACCGGATCGCGGCGGGCCAGCGGTTCTTTACGCAGCCGACGACGGGTGGGGATGACGATCGCCACCTGGCACGGGCGTACCTGCCGGCGCGGACGGCGATGGTGTGGCGGGCGGGGGGTGGGAGCGATGACCGTCCGACACGCCTACCGTGAGGCTTGCCGGGCCTATCCCCCTGCCAGCGCCGCGTCGATGCGCGCCAGGACGCCGTCGTCGAGCGCCAGGTCCGCGGCCAGGAGGTTGGCCTCCACCTGCTCGCGGCTGGTGGCGCCGGTGATGGCGCAGGTCACCTCGGGGCGGTGCAGCACCCACGCCAGCGCGAGCTGCGCGAGCGGCACGCCGAGGTCGGCGGCGATGGGCGCCAGGCGCCGGGCGGTCGCGACGTGGGCCGGGTCGATCTGGCCCTTCATCCACGCGTTGGTGTCGGCCCGGCTGCCGGCGGGGATGCCCTCGGCGTACTTGCCGGTGAGCACGCCCTGGCCGAGCGGGCTCCACACCGTCAGGCCGATGCCCAGCCGGGCGGCCGTCGGCATCACGGCGGCCTCGATGGACCGGTCGACGAGGTTGTAGCGCGGCTGCTCGACGACGGGCGCATAGCAGCCGAGCTCGCGGGCCAGCGCCACGGCGGCCTCGATCTGCTCGGCCGTCCACATGCTCGTGCCCCAGTAGAGGACCTTGCCCTGGCGCACGAGGTGGTCCATGGCGCGCACGACCTCCTCGAGCGGCGTCTCGTCGTCGTAGCGGTGGCAGAAGTACAGGTCGACGTACGTCGTCTGCAGCCGGGTCAGCGACCGGTCGATGGACTCGAGGATGTGCTTGCGCGAGAGCCCGCGGTCGTTGGGCTTGTCGGACATCGGCCAGAAGACCTTGGAGGAGAGCACCAGGTCGTCGCGCCGGAAGTCGCGCATGAGGTTGCCGGTGAACTCCTCGGCGGTGCCGCGGCCGTACACGTCGGCCAGGTCGATGAAGTTCACGCCCTTGTCGACGGCCGCGCGGACGACCTCGCGCACGCCGCTCAGGCGGATCTCCTCGAACGTGATCCAGCCCCCGATGGCGAGGGCGCTGACCTTGAGCCCGGAGTTGCCGACGCGGCGGTACTGCATGGGGGTGCTCCTGTGTCAGGGATGGGTCGACGTCCGGGGATCGCCGGCTGCGTGCAGCCGGCGATCCCGCCAGGATACGATGATAGCGCGGCCCGCGCCGCCGGCAGGAACCCTTACGCGGCGCGCCGGCGCCGGGCCGGGCGGCGGCGGGCCCGCGCCGGGGATGCGGCGACCTCGCGCGTGGCTGCGAGGGCCCCGACCGCAACCTTCGGCGTGCGGCCGCGCGGCTGCGCGGCGGCGGCCGGCGGATCGCGGCGCACCGGGGCCGGGGCATGGTAGTCGAAGCCCGCGAGCGTCAAGCGCTCGATGGCGCGGCCGACGGCGCGCTCGATGGCCTTCACCATGTCGGCGTCGTCGGGCGTCACGAACGTGAACGCGTCGCCGGAGCGCTCGGCGCGGCCGGTGCGGCCGATGCGGTGGATGTAGGCCTCGGTGGTGTCCGGGATGTCGAAGTTGATGACGTGCGAGATGCCGTTGACGTCGATGCCGCGCGCGGCGATGTCGGTGGCGACCAGGATGCGCACGCGGCCGGCCCGGAAGCCGTCGAGCGCGGCCTGGCGCTGGCCCTGGGACCGGTCGCCGTGCAGCGCCGCGACGCTGAAGCCGGCGCGGTCGAGCTGCTGGGCCAGGCGGTTGGCGCGGTGCTTGGTGCGGGTGAACACCAGCACCGAGCCCGTGCCGAGCCGCGGCAGGAGCGCCTGCAGGATGGTGGGCTTGAGGTGCTGCGCCACCGGGTACAGCGCGTGGCTGACGGTGGTGGCCGGCCGGACGACGCCGACCGCGACGCGCTCGGGCCGCTTCAGCGCCGATGCCGCCAGGCTCTCGACCGCGTCCGGGAACGTCGCCGAGAAGAGCATGGTCTGCCGGCGGTTGGCCGTCAGGCCGAGGATCCGCCGCACGGGGGGCAGGAAGCCCATGTCGAACATCTGGTCGGCCTCGTCGAGCACGAGGATCTCGACGCCCTCGAGGCGGGCGGTGCCGCGGTCGACGTGGTCGAGCAGCCGGCCGGGGCAAGCGACGACGATCTCGACGCCGCGCCGCAGCGCCTGCTCCTGCGGGCCCATGCCGACGCCGCCGTAGACGACGGCGCTGCGCAGGCCGGTGTCGCGGCCGAGGGCGCGGATGGTGGCGTGGATCTGCTCGGCGAGCTCGCGCGTCGGCGTCACCACGAGCGCGCGCGTGCGGCCGCGCGGGCCGTCCAGCAGGCGCTGGAGCAGCGGCAGCACGAAGGCGGCCGTCTTGCCGGTGCCGGTCTGGGCGGTGCCGATGATGTCGCGGCCCGCCAGCGCCGGCGGCAGGGCCGCGGCCTGGATGGGGGTCGGCACCGTGTAGCCGGCCGTCTGGATGCCGCGCCGGATGCGCGGGTCGAGGTCATAGGTTGCGAAAGTCAAGGTACGTCCTTTGATGCGCTGTGCGCATGGGATGGTGTGCGTACGGGCGTCGTCGCTGTCGCGGCGCCCTGCGGTCGGATGACCGATGCAGAGTACTCAGAGGGAGCGGGGCGAGGGTTCGAACGGGCCACGCCGGGGCGTGGATCGAGGACCGGCCTATACGCATGGGCGAAAAACACTGGCGTAATGATACGGCACGCGGCCGCGGAGTGGAAATCGCGCCGGCGTCAGCCGCCCTCGGGTCCGCCGCCCATCCGCGGGTCGAGCGCATCGCGCAGCGCGTCGCCGACGAGCGTCCAGCCCAGCGCGAACAGCACGAGCGCGCCGCCGGGGAAGGCCACGAGGTGCCAATCGTGCCCGAGCGAAGGCACGCGGTGGCGGGCGCCGGCGAGCATCTGGCCCCAGTCGGCGTAGCCGTCGGGGACGCCCAGGCCGAAGAACGACAGCCCCGCGAAGGCCAGCACGTAGGTGCCGACGTCGAGCGACGCCGCCACGAGCACCGGGAACACGGTGTTGGGCACGACGTGGCGCCGGAGGATCCGCCCGGCCCCGGCGCCGGCGGCGCGCGCCGCCCACACGTACTCGCGCTCGCGGACCGAGAGCACGTCGGCGCGGATCAAACGCGCGTAACCCATCCAGCCGAAGCTCGCGAGCGCGACCATCGCCGGCAGCGTGCTCTGGCCGACGACGGGGTCGACCCGCAGCACCGAGGCCATGGCCACGGCCGCGACGAAGAACGGGAACGCCATGAACACCTCGACGACGCGCATCGCGACCTCGTCGACCCAGCCGCCGGCATACCCGGCCGCCGCGCCGACGGCGACGCCGAACAGCAGCGCCGGCAGCGTGATCAACAGGCCCACCTTGAACGCGGTGCGCGTCCCCCACACCACGCCGTAGAAGATGTCGTGCTGCTTGGTCGTGGTGCCGAACGGGTGCGCGGCGCTCGGCGGCTGCGGCGTGGTCGAGAAGCCGTCGCGCGGCACGCGGTAGGGGTCCTCGCCGCAGTGGCGCGCGGCGGCGGCGGGGCACGGCGCGAGCCACGGCGCGGCCAGCGCGACGGCGGCGAACGCGGCCAGGAGCACCGCGCCCAGCCGGGCCGCCCCGTTGCCGACGAGCGCCCGGCGCAGCCGGCGGCCGGCGGCGGTGGCGGGCGGCGTGCGGTCCGTCACGACAGCCGGATCCGCGGGTCGAGCCACGCGCTGGCCACGTCGACCACGAGGTTGCCGAGCACGACGGTGACGGCGCCGAAGAGGGTGAGGCCGAGCGTCGTCACGACGTCGAGCGACACGGCGGCCTGGACGAAGCGGTTGCCCAGGCCCGGCCAGTTGAACACGGTCTCGACGATCGCGACGCCGCCGAGCAGCCCGACGAGGGTCAGGCCGGTCAGCGCGGCGACGGGCAGCCGGGCGTTGGGCCAGGCGTGGGCGTGGATGGCGGCGTGCCGCGGCACGCCCTTGGCCAGCGCCGTGCGGACGTAGTCCTGGCCGAGGGCCTCGAGCATGCTGGAGCGGGTGACGCGCAGCAGGTAGGCCCAGCTGACGACCGCCAGCGACAGCACCGGCAGCACGAGGTGCCGCACGGCGTCGAGCCACACATCGCCGCGCCCGTTGACGAGGGCGTCGACGGTGTGCATGCCCGTCGGGGCGCGCCAATCCGGGCCGTCGGCGGCGATCTGCAGCGCCGGCGACAGGCGGTCGCCGGCGGGCAGCCAGTCCAGGCGGGCGGCGAAGAGCATGATCGCGGCGAGGCCGACGAGGTACAGCGGCACGCTGGTGCCGACGGTGCTGCAGACGCGCAGGGCCTGGTCGACGCGGCCGCCGTGGCGGACGGCGGCCAGGATCCCCAGGCGCACGCCGACCCAGACGATCGGCAGGCAGGCCCACAGCGCGAGCTCGAGGGTGGCCGGCAGCAGGCGCGCGATGACACGGGCCACGGGCTCCTTGCCGGTGGTCGAGAAGCCGAGATTGCCGCGCGCGAGCTGGCCGAGCCAGCGCGCGTACTGCGCCGGCAGCGGGTCCTCGAGCCCGTAGCGGTCGATGATGCGCTGCACGGCGTCGGGCGACCGCGGGAGGTCCGACACGTACAGGGCGGCGCGCTGGCCGGGCGAGAGCTGGCCGGCGAGCGCGAACACCAGCGCGGTCACCCCGAACAGGATGGCCGGCAGGAGCGCGAGCCGACGGGCGATGTACGGCAGCATGGCGGCTACGGCGCGGGCTTCGACAGGCTGTAGAAGTCGGTGCCGGGCGTGAGCGGGTGGATGTACCAGCCCTCGACCTCGCGGCGCCAGTACGACCGCCCAAGCGCCTGGTTCATGAAGATGGCCGTGGCATTGTCGATGGCGGCCTGCTGCAGCTCGGCGTAGAGCGCGTCGCGGCGGGCGGGGTCGAGCTCGGTCGCGGCCTGGTCGACGAGCGTGTCGAGCCTGGCGGCCAGCTCGGGCGGGAAGCCCTGGCTGCCGGAGTTGGCGCCGACGCTGTGGAGGTACGTATAGGCCCAGTTCGACGCGTCGTGGTAGTCCTCGAACCACCCGGTCATGGCCAGCGGCAGGCGGCGGTTGTTGATGTTGTCGAGGAGGGTCGGCCAGGGCATCTGCACCTTCTCGAGCTTGTACCCGGGGTTGGCCCGGCTCAGCCCGTCGGCCAGGATGTCGAGGGCGGCCTCGGCCTCAGTCCAACCCTCGGCGTAGGGCGCGACCAGCCGAAAGCCCGTTGCGGGCAGCTTGCCGCCCCACGCCTTGGCCAAGGACGCGCCGCAGGCATCGATGTCGAAGGCGATGATCGGCGAGTCGTCGCGATAGCCCTGGAGGCCGGCGATGATGGGGCCGCGCATCTGCACGGCGTCGCCGCGCATGACGTCGCGGATGAAGGCGTCGATGTCGAAGCACTGGACGAACGCGCGGCGGACGTCGAGGTCGCCGAAGAAGTCGGGCGGGATGCCGTCGCCGTCGAGCCGGCCGGAGCCGATGAAGTCGTTGCCGCCGGTGGTGCCGATGGCAAAGTTGAAGGTGATGGCGTTGGCCGTGGCCGTCGGGTAGCCCTTGAACAGCGTGAGGATCCCGTCGTCGCGCACGACGGTCCGCGGCGCGGACGCGTCGCCGCCGGCATGCTCGGCGTGGACGAGCGGCTCGACCTGGTCGATCTCGGGCAGCGGCACATAGACGTGGTCGACCTCGCCGCTCTGGAGCTTGGCGAACCGCGTGCCCCACTCCTCGATGTTCTGGACGACGACATGCTCGATGCGCGGTGGCCCGGACGGGCCGCCCTCCCAGGCCGGCTCGGTCCGCCAGTAGCCGTCCCAGCCCTCCAGGGTGATCGACTCGTTCTTCTTCCAGCCCGCGAGCGTGTACGGCCCGGTGCCGTTCGCGCGGTCGAAGAGCACGGTTTCCTCGGCTGCCGGATCGTGCCAGCGCGTCCAGTCGGTGCACGTGCCGTCCCAGTCGCCCTGCTCGACCATCCACTCCTGGTCGACGATGCTGGCGTACGGCATGGCGACGAGCTGCAGGAACCACGGGGTCGGCGCGGCCAGCCGGATCGTGACGGTGCCGGCGGCGTCGTCGGCCGTGACGGCGGCCTGCACGGCCTGGCATGCGGCCTGGCGGGCGGCGGCGGGCAGGTCGCCGAGGGCGGGCGGGTCTCCGCCGGCGGCAGGGGTGGGCCCTGCATGGCTCGCGGCAAGCTCGGTGATGCTGGTGACGCCGAGGATGGGCTTGAGGTACAGCCACATCGGCCCGCCGCTGCGGTCCTGCAGGAGGCCGCGCCGATAGGTGTACGCGACGTCGTGCGGCTCGAGCGTGCCGCCGGCGTGGAAGGTCACGCCGTCGCGGATCGTGAAGGTGAGGCTCAAGCCGTCGGCCGCGGTGGACCATTCGGTCGCCAGGGCCGGCACGAAGGCGTCGGGCTTCTCGCGCTCGAAGTCGACGAGGCGGTCGTAGAGCATCCGGTCGATCGACAGCCCGCCGATCTCGTAGGTCCAAAACGGGTCGAGGCTGGCGGGATCGAGGGCGATGGCGGCAACGACGGTGTCGCCGGGGACCTTGGACGCGGGCCAGGCCTGGGCGGCGCCGGGCGACGCCTCGATCTGGCCGGCCGGGGCAGGGGCGGAGGCGGGGGAACCCTCGCCGGCGGGGGCGGGCTCGGCGCCGCGGCAGGCGGCGGCAGCGAGCAGGATCAGGGTCACGACGGCATGCCGTCGCGGCGTGGGCCCTTGCAGGCGGGATCGACGCATTGTCGGCTGCTCCTCGTGCTCACGGGATCGTGCGATGTGCGGTCTCAAGGCATCGCTGGTGGAAACCCGCCGGTGTGCGGCGATGGGCTCGGGTCGACGGGGCGGGTGAGCCGGGCGCGATGTCGGGTGCAGCGTACCACGCCGGCCGGAGCGTTGCCATCGAAATCGGACAAGAATCGGATGACTCGCGTGCGGGGCGGGCGATGGCGGCGGGCGGTGGCGGTCGAGGGCTTGGGCCGGGATCCGTCGGACGGCCGCGCAGGCCGCGTGGGTGGACGGGGTCGCTGCCCGCTCCCGATCAGGCCGATGCCGGGTCGTCGCCCCACCGATCCTCCTCCCCCGCGGCATACGCCACGGCCTGTTCTTCGCTCAGCGCCGCCCCCTGCGCCGCCGCGGCGTCCCACGCGGGGCCGTCGAGCAGCGCGCGGGCGGCGGCGCGGTGGTGCTGCCAGTCGCCCCGGTCTGCGGCTTCAAACGCCCCGCCGCAGCGACTGAGGATCGCCTCGGCAGCCCCGAAGAGGCGCGCGGCGCGCAGGGCCCGGCCGCGCGCCGCGGCGATGCCGCCGAAGCCACCCAGCGTGGAGGCCAGGTGGATGGGGTTGCGCCATCGCGCCACGAGCCCGAGGCTCTGGCGAAGGGCGGTCTCGGACGCCTCGAGTTCGCCGCCACGCAGCAGCGCTTGGCCGAGGTTGTGGGGCGCCCAGCGGTCGTCGGGGTGGATCGCAAGGCAATCACGGATGTGGCCGGCAGCCGCGGCGTGGTCCCCCTTGATCCGTTGGATCTCACCGGCGAACAGGAGCGCCGCGGAGAGCTCGCCGGGAGGCACGCCGAGGTCGCGCAACATCGCGACGCCGCTCGCCACGTGCGCCGCGGCCGTGTCGAAGTCGCCGCGCATGCTCGTGGTGGTGGCCAATAGCAGCACGCTCCAGGCCCACCCGCGCCGGTCGCCGGCCTGCTGGAAGCAAGCGCAGGCTTCCTCGGCCCGCGCCTCGAAGCGGGCGGGCGCAAGCGTGCCTTCGAACACCGCGAGCCCATAGCACACCCAGCCGAAGACACCGGGTTGTGCCGTGTCGAGCCCGACGTCGAGCGATCGGGCGTGGGCGAGCGCGTACCAGTCGCGGCCCTCACGGTGGTGCCCATGATCGATCCACAGCGCCCACAGCGGGCGGATCAGCGCGGCGGCCCGCGCCACGCGGGCCGGTTCGGCCAGCCCCCAGCGCAGGGCCGCCCGCAGGTTTGGCCGCTCGAGCTCGAGCCGGTCGAGCCAGGGCAGGTAGTCGGGGTTGCCATAGCCGGGGTCGAACGCGTCGGTCAGCCGCGCGTACCACGTCAGGTGGCGGCTCCGCAGCGCGTCGGCCTCGCCGGCATCGGCCAGCTTCTCGCGGGCATACGCCCGCACCGTCTCGAGGAATCGGTATCGGGGTGGCTTAACCTCGGTGTCCACCGTCACGAGGGACTTCTCGACGAGGTGGGTGAGGAGGTCCATGACGTCGAACGCGTCGACGCCGGCCGCGGGCGGGTCGGAGATCCCCACGGCATCCGGCGTGCGCGCGTCGCCGGCCGGGCCCGGTTCCGCGCCCGCGCTGCGGGGACCGTCGAGGTCGTCGGCGCCGGCATCGTCGGCGCACACGCCCTCGGCCGCCTCGAGCGTCCAGCCGCCGTGGAAGACCGCGAGGCGCCGGAAGAGGGCGCGTTCGGCCCCGTCGAGGAGGTCGTGGCTCCAGTCGATCGCCGCCCGCAGGGTCTGCTGGCGGGGCAGCGCGACCCGGCTGCCGCCGGTCAGCAGCCGGAAGCGGTCGTCGAGCCGGGCCGCGATCTGCTCGGGCCCGAGCGCCCGCACGCGGGCGGCCGCCAGCTCGATCGCCAGCGGGATCCCGTCCAGCCGGTGGCAGATGCCCGCCACGGCCGGGGCGTTGGCGTTGGTCACCTGGAACGACGGCAGGGCGGCCTCGGCCCGGTCGATGAACAGCCGCACGGCCTCGTACTGCGCCAGCGCGGCCAGGTCGGCGACGTCGGCGCGGCCGTCGGCGGACAGCGGCGGCAGCGGCAGGGGCGGGATGGGGCAGGCGGCCTCGCCGGCGATGGCCAGCGCCTCGCGGCTGGTGGCCAGGATGCGGACGCCGGGCGCGGCCCGCAGGATCCGGTCCGCCAGCGCCGCGCTCGCCTCGACGACGTGCTCGCAGTTGTCGAGGACGACCAGCAGCGCCTTGCCCGCCAGCGCGTCGGCGAGCGTTGCCTCGACCGGGCGGTCCGCCTCTTCCTTGACGCCCAACGCGGACGCGACCGTGCCCGCCACGAGCGCCGGGTCCGACATCGGCGCCAGGTCGACGAACCACGCCCCGTCGGCGAAGTCGTCGACGAGGTCGGCCGCCGCCTGCAGCGCCAGCCGGGTCTTGCCGGTGCCGCCGATCCCGGTCAGCGTGACGAGGCGGGCGGTGGCCAGCAGGCGCTTGAGGTCCGCCATCTCGCGCTCGCGGCCGACGAAGCTCGTGACCTGCACCGGCAGGTTGTGCGGCCGCGCGTCGAGCGTCGCCAGCGGCGGGAACTCGGCCGCCAGGCCCGGCCCGGAGAGCTGGAACACCCGCTCCGGCCGCCGCAGGTCCTTCAGCCGCCGCTCGCCGAGGTCGCGCAGCCCCACCCCGTCCGGCAGGTCGTCGCGCACCAGCTCCCAGGCGGCCGCCGACACCAGCACCTGCCCGCCGTGGCCCGCGCCCATCAGGCGCGCCACCCGGTTCAGGGCCGGCCCGAAGTAGTCCCCGCCCTCGGCCTCGGCGGCGCCGGTGTGGATGCCGACGCGCACGGCGATCGGCGCCTCGGCCGGCCACGCTTCGGCCGCCAGCGCCCGCTGCGCGGCCAGGGCCGCCGCGACGGCCGCCGGCGCGGTCTGGAACGCCGCGCAGAACGCGTCGCCGACGGTCTTGAACACGTGCCCGCCGTGGGCCTCGATCGCGGACCGCACGAGGGCGTCGTGCCGCGCCAGGGCGCCGCGCATCGCGTCGGGGTGGCGCTCCCACAGCCGCGTCGAGCCGGCGATGTCGGTGAACAGGAACGTCACCGTCCCGGTGGGGAGGTCAGCCATCGGCGGCACCGAGGCTCGGTGGGTCGACCGGCCGCCGATCGACCCGACGGCGACCGCCATGTCCCAATAGGCGCGACCGACGTTGGCACATGCTCCAAGATAACACGCCGCTGGCAACGGGCGCCATCGAAATCGGACAAGAAACGAACATGTTGCGCGCCCGGGTCGCTCCGGCGTCGATGCCGGGACGGACGCGTGAGGCGCGTCGCGTCGCTGACATCCGCCGGGTGCCGGAAGGTGTCGCGGCGGTGGCGAGCGGGGATGCCGATCGGCAAGGTGGGCGCCGGGCCGCCTGCCGGCCCGCCCGTGCCGAGCCGTTGTCGAGCCCGCCATCCCGGTGCCAGACTGCCCGCAGGAGGCCCCCGCATGTCGATCCTGACGATTCCCCCCGGACGCACCGAAGACATCGAGCGGGTCAAGGACTTCTTGTTCCAGACGCTGGGAGCATCGCCCTGGACCGAGGAAGCCTATCTGGCGTACGCCGATCGCTTCCCGCGGCTGGTCGAGCTTTCCGAGCGCCCTTGCCGATTCGCCTGTGGCCCGGCAAGTTCCGCGAACCCGATGTCATGCTCTACACGGCCGCGGGGCGCGCGCGCGTCCAGGCCGAGTCCGCCGGGCCGCCGGACCTCGTGGTCGAGGTGCAGTTCCCCGGCACGGCACGGCTGGATGCGACCGACAAGTTGGCCGAGCACGCCCAGGCCGGCATCCCCGAGTACTGGCGCATCGACCCCGAACGGCTGCAGGTCGAGCAGAACGTGCTCGAAGGTTCGGCCTACGCGGTGCACGCCGTCCTCGGACCCGGCGAGATCGTGCGCGCGACGGTCGTCGCCGACATCGCGTGCCCGGCGGCGGCGCTGCTCGGCACGCCGTAGCACCGTTCGGTCGATCCGCCCGCCGACGCCGCCCCTGCAATTTCAGCTCGGCAGCCCTGCAATGTCGTTGCGCGCGCCTTGCAGGACGCGGCGCTGCACCTTGCAAGGACCGGTTCTGCCCCTTGCAGGGTCGATGCCGGCGCCTTGGAGGGCCACCGCCGGCACCCTGCAAGGCCGATTCACCGTCGCGGTTCCGTGATTCCTGCGATGCAGGACCAACCCGACCGGCCGGCAACCGCCCACGCGGCTGTTCGCCCGACGCCATCGAGGGCGGCCCGCGCCTGGCGGACCGCCCTCGATCGTTCGTCACACGTGTGTTCGATTGTCACGTCGCTCCGGCCAGCGGCCGGTCTACCATCGGTGCTTCCGCATGCGCCTGCGGACCATCGTTCCCTTGCCAACCGTGGCAGCCGCCAGGATCGACGGCGCCGGCGCGACGTTCGGGTGGCCCGCATCCCGCGGGGCACTGTGCGCCGTCAGGGACGGGCCGATGCTCGCGCGATTCACCATCGCGCCCTCGCGCAGCCCCGGTGTGCCGATGGTGTTCAAGATGGCGCGGTTGGGCCGCGACGCGGTCCGGGTCGACCTGACGGCGCGCACCGTCGACATCGACGTCGCGATGCCCGTCCCTGCAACCGAGGCTCCCCGGCCGTGGCCGGGCCGCAGCGCCGCCTGGAGTTGGCAAGGTCCCCGCATCACCGCGCCCGTGCGCGCGCCTGCAATGTCCGCCGGACGGACCGCCGGCATGCCCAGCCACACGCGCGCGACCCGCGTGAGCCGCAGGCCGTGCTGCGCCATCGTCTGTATGAACGTCGCCATGTCGTCGTGCTCCCGCCTTGGGTCGGGTGACCGCCGCCGCGCGCCTCCCCGGTGGGGATCTCGCGTCGGCGATCGTTCGGGTATCTGCGTTAAATACGTTCGCGACCGGTGGTTTATTCAGGATCCTGGCCGCTGAACGGCTGCCGTTTGCCCGCCGAACGGGCGGCGGAGGTGCGGGCGGCGGCGGGTCGGAGGAGCCGGCGGAGTATCGGGCGAGCCTGCAGCAGCCGAACCTATGGCAACGTCGAAGCTTGCCTCAATCCCACCGTCACGATACCATTGCTGCATTGCCAATACGCACTGGATGTGAGCACCATGAGTACACAGGCGTCTGACATCACCCGGGTCACACTGACACTGCCTTCGGACCTGTGGAGGCGCGTCAAACAGTTCGTGCCGGCCCGGCAGCGGTCCAGTCTGGTTGCCGAAGCCCTTCAGCGCGAGTTGCGGCGCCGCGAACGCCTGGACCAGATCGAGCGCTTGAGGCTCCTCCAAGACGAATTGCGCCGGAAGTATGGGCTCATGGACAATTGCGTAGGGGATTTGGGCGCCTTGCGGGAGGAACGCGATGCCGAGATCTCCGGTCTGCGTTGACGCCAACATCGTGGTTGCCCTGGTCACGGCCGAAACCTCCAGTCAGAAGGCGCTTGCGCTGTGGACGGAGTGGATGACGAGCGAGATCGAGCCCGTCGCGCCGCGCCTCCTACACTTTGAGGTCACCTCCGTGATGCGTCGCAAGGTCGTGCGCGGAAGCATGCAGCTTGAAGACGCCAGTCGTTCGCTGCGCGAGGCGCTTGCACTTGACATCGCGGTGATCGACCCTGCCGGGCTGAGCGCGCTCGCGTTCGAGCTGGCCGATCGACTTCGACAACCGGCCGCGTACGATGCCCACTACCTCGCACTTTCCGAGCTGCTGGATTGCGAGTGCTGGACCGCGAACGAACGCCTGTACAACGCCATCCACGCGCAGGTCCCACGGCTTCGGTGGCTGGGGCACTTCGGGGCAGGAACGCCAACACCGCTGTAGCGACCTATTGGCCATCAACCCATCGCCTGCCACGAGCTTGCATGCGCCCCGTCCCCCGCCCCCCGCCCGCCGTCGACATCGCCCCGCTCGCGCTCTTCCGCATCGCGTTCGGCGCGCTGATGGCCGTCGAGATGGCCCGCTTCCTTGCCCACGACTGGGTCCGGGCGCTCTTCGTCGCGCCGGCGTACCACTTCCCCTACCCCGGCCTCGCCTGGCTGCGGCCGTGGCCCGGCAACGGCATGCAGTGGCACTTCGGCCTCTTGCTCGCGAGCGCCGTCCTCGTCGCCCTCGGCGTGTACTACCGGGCGGCGATGGCCGCCTTCGCCCTCGGCTTCACGTACGTCTTCCTGCTCGACGCCGCCTTCTACCAGAACCACTTCTACCTGATCTGCCTCCTCGCGTGGCTCATGGTCTTCGTCCCCGCCGACCGCGCCTGGTCCGTCGACGCGGCGCTCGGCGCGGCGCCCCGGTCCGACGCCGCCCCCGGCTGGGCGCTGTGGCTGCTGCGGGCGCAGCTCGCCATCGTGTACACGTTCGCCGGGCTGGCCAAGCTCAACCCCGACTGGCTGCGCGGCGAGCCCGTGCGGACGTTCCTCGCGACCGGACCCGACGTCGCGCCCGTCGGCCCGCTCGTGCGACACCCGCTCGCCCCGTGGGTCCTCAGCTACGGCGGTCTCGTGCTCGACCTCGTCGTCGTGCCCGCCCTGTTGTGGCCGCGTGCCCGCATCCCCGCGCTCGCCGCCGCCATCGCCTTCCACCTCGCCAACGCCGCGCTGTTCCCCATCGGCATCTTCCCATGGCTGATGATCGCCGCGCTGCCGCTGCTCCTGCCGCCGGCGTGGAGCCGGGCCGCGCTCGGCGCGCTCGCCGTGCGCCCGGCGCGCTCGGCCCGGGCGGGCGCGCGGGACGATTCCGGGGCACCCGAGGCGGCCGACGTGCCCCCGCGCCCGTCCCGTCGCCGATCCGCGGCCATCGCCGCCTACCTTGCCGTCCAGGTCGCGCTCCCGCTGCGCCACCTCGCCTACCCCGGCAACCCGAGCTGGACCGGCGAGGGCGACCGGTTCGCGTGGCGCATGATGCTCGACCTCAAGACCGGCACGACCACCTACACCGTCGTCGACCCCGGCACCGGCGGCACCGTCGACGTCGACCCGCGCGCGACGCTCGCCGACTGGCAGCACCGCAAGCTGGCGATCCGCCCGGACCTGATCCTCGCGTTCGCCCACCACCTGCGCGACGCGCGCCGTCAGGCGGGACGGGCGGACGTGGCGGTGCACGCCCACGCCGCCATGGCGCTCAACGGCCGCCCGCCGGCGCCGCTCGTCGACCCCGCCGTCGACCTGGCGCGCGTGGCGTGGTCGCCGCGGCCGGCGGCGTGGATCCTGCCGCCGCCCCGCGAGTAGCGCCGTTGGCTGAGGCGGAGCTCGGGATGCCCGTGGCGCACCCCATCGGCACTCACGATACAGTCGAATCAAACAACGCCAATGCGGACGCCAGCGCTTCGTGCTCGCTCGTCGCCCTCCCCTTCGCGAACGCAGCATTCCACACCTCTGCTGAAAGGGCGGACCTGGCTGCGTCGAGATGGTGATTCCAATCCAGCTGGTCGGTGTAGTCGAGGGCAATACCACTCCTATCCAGGATCACGCTTGCCGCGCCGAAGAGCTCGGCCGCACGGTTGGGTCGGCCGCGCGCCACGAGAGCTCCGGCAACTCCGGCCAAAGTGGTCGCCAGAAGCATGGGGTTTCCCCACGCTCGGGCGATGTGCAAGCTGTCTCGAAACCGCGCCTCTGCCTCGGCGATCTCACCCAGGTGGAGCAAGACGTGGCCCAGGTTGTGCGGTGAGAACCGCTCGTCGGGGAAAATCTCAAGGGCCGCGCGAAAGCTCTCGGCCGCATCGTGGAAGTTGCGCTGAGCCCGCGCCACCTCACCGATGACGACGATCGTCGCCGCGACCTCGCCCGAGCTCGCGCCAAGTTTGCGCAGCAGAGCGAGTGAAGCACGAGCCGCCGCCTCTGCTCGTCTGAACTCCAGCCGCGCCGCCAGGATGCTGGACAGACCGTTCAGCGACCACGCCATTCCCTGGAGATTGCCAGACCGTTTGAAGCACCGAATCGCATCACCGATTGCGGCCTCGGCCGGACTCCATCGCCCGAGGGACCGGAAGGACTGTCCCAACCCGTATGCCACCCAGCCGACTTCTTCCGGGCTGCATTCACCCAGTTCCCCGGCGCGTACCATCCGGTAGATCATGGCATACCAGTCATTGCCCTCACGAACATGTCCGTGGTCAAGCCACAGTGACCAGATGGTCCGGGCGATTTTCATCACGGAACCGGCCCGAACCGGATGGGTCGTGCCGAAGCGTAGGGCCGCCCGCAGGTTGTCGTGCTCTTGCTCGAATCGATCGATCCAAGAAGCGTACTCCGGATTCCCTGAGCTGGGGTCGAAGGCCGCCATGAGGTCGGCGTGCCACGCCAGGTGCCGGTCGTGCATGGCGTCGGCCTCGCCCGTCGCCGCCAGCCGCTCGGCGGCGTACGCGCGGACCGTGTCCAGAAAGCGAAAGCGCGGCACAGGCCCGAGGTGCCGGACGTCGACCAACGACTTGTCGACGAGGGACGCCAGGATGTCCATGACGTCGGACGCGTCGAGGTCGATCGCGTGATCGGCATCGCCGTTGCCATCGGCGCCGGTGGGGCCGCGGGCGACGTCGGCATCAATGTCGGCAGTGCGTTGGATGTCGGCACTGCTGGCGGCGTTGGCGTTGCCCGTACAACCGCCTGCCGTCGCGCACACGCCCTCCGCCGCCTCCAGCGTCCACCCGCCCCGAAACACCGAGAGACGGCAGAACAAGACCTTCTCGGCCTCCGAGAGCAGGTCGTAGCTCCAGTCGATGGCCGCCCGCAGCGTCTGCTGCCGCGGCAGCGCGGTGCGAGGGCCGCCCGTCAGCAGCCTGAACCGCTGATCCAGCCGCTCCAGAATCGCCTGTGGCGGCATCAGCCGCACCCGCGCCGCTGCCAGTTCCAGCGCCAACGGGATGCCGTCGAGCCGGCGGCAGATGCCCGCCACCGCCAACGCGTTGGCGTTCGTCACGGCGAAGTCCGCCTGCACCGCCGCCGCCCGGTCGATGAACAAGCTCACCGCTGCGTACGGAATCACCGCCGCGACGGCGTCTGCCACCGCGGTCCTCGCCACCGGCAGGTGCCGCGGGTCGGGCGCCGCCAGGGGCGGCACCGTGAGCCGCAACTCACCGGCGACGGCCAGCGGTTCGCGGCTCGTGGCCAGGATTCGCACCTCCGGCGCCTGGCGCACGAGGTGCTCGGCCAGCACGGCGCACGCCCTCACCAGGTGCTCGCAGTTGTCTAGCACGACGAGCAGCCGCCGGTGGCGGACGTGGTCGACCAGCACGTCCTCGATCGACCGCTCCGCCGTCTCCCCGAGCTTCAGCACTCCAGCAACGGCACGCGCGACCAGTCGCTCGTCGGCGAGCGGCGCCAAGTCCACGAACCATACTCCGTCGTCGAAGACGTCGACCAGCTCCGCCGCCGCCTGCAAAGCCAGCCGCGTCTTGCCGGTCCCACCGATGCCCAGGAGCGTCACCACGTGCGAATGGCCGAGCGCCCGCTTCACGGTCGCCATCTCGCGCTCGCGCCCGACGAAGCTCGTGACCTGCACCGGCAGGTTGTTCGGTCGGGCGTCGAGCGTCGTCAGCGGCGGGAAGTCGGCGACCAGGTCCGGCGCGAGCACCTGGTAGATCCGCTCCGGCCGCCGCAGGTCCTTCAGCCGGCGCTCGCCCAAATCGCGCATGGCCACGCCGTCGGGCAAGTCGTCCCGCAGGAGCTCCCACGTCGAAGCCGACAGCAGCGTCTGCCCGCCGTGGCCGGCCGCCTCGATCCGGGCAGCGCGGTTGACCGGCGGGCCAAAGTAATCACCGCCACGTTCCTGCGCCACACCGGTGTGGATCCCCATGCGGACGCGAATCGGCGGAAACGGGTGGGGGCAGGGGCGGGTTTCAAACCCGCCCGTACCGGGTCCGGGGCCCGTACCGGGTCCGGGGCCCGTACTGGGTCCGGGGCCTGTACCGGGTCCGGGGTCAGTCCCGGATCCGGAGGCCGTGCCGGAACCGGGCGCATCACCCCCGTCTGTACCGCGTCCGTAGCCCGCCCAGTCCTCGGCCGCGACGGACCTCTGGGCGTCGATCGCGGCGGCGAGCGCATCCGACGCGCTGGCGAACACCGCGCAAAACGCATCGCCGACGGTCTTGAACACGTGCCCGCCGTGGGCCTCGATGGCGGTCCGGAGAAGGGCATCGTGCCGCGCCAGTGCGCCGCGCATCGCGTCGGGGTGGCGCTCCCACAGCCGCGTCGAGCCGGCGATGTCGGTGAACAGGAACGTCACCGTCCCGCTGGGGAGGTCAGCCACCGGCGGGTCTCGGGCAGACAGTTGCGCCGCGGACGACGCGACCGCCGCCGGAATGACGGGAGCCCGCATGGTATGAAGCCATGCTCCAGTGTAACCTCCCGTCAGCGGTCGTTGCCATCGAAATCGGACAGGTTTGTGACCGTGGCAAAACGGTGGGCGTCAGTGCGACGAAGCCGGCGGTTGTCGAAGACGCACCGCGAACGTTGATCCACCGAAAGGGGCAGGCAGTGCCTTCACTCCGGGGAGGGCTGCACTGGCCCTCGTCACATCTGCGGCCCGTGAATCGTCTCGGAGACAACCGGCACCTTCGGCCGCGCTGCTTCGTTCCAGGCCTCAGGAGCCCCCATGCGCCCCGACCATTCCCCTCGCGGGCCCTCTCCCGGCGCCCGAGTCGCGCGTCCGCTCACGGCGCTTTGCGCCGCCGGCCTCGGGCTGTCGCTCGCCGCCACCATGTCGCCGATGGAAGGCCCGGCCCGTGGGGCGCCACGAGGGCCGGCCGCAGTCCCGCCCGCGATCGATGGGGCCTGCGCGACCGAGAACCCCTACGTCGTGACGACGTGCTTCTACCCCGGCAACGCGATCTCGCAGGACGCTGACCTCGCCGCCGTGGTGGCGTTCCGCGACACGCCGCGCGACACACCCCACTATCGGCTTGCCAGCCTCGGCGCCGTGGGCGCGGTGTGGGGGCTGGCCTACGACCGGTTCGACAACGCCTTGTACGTGGCCGCCTTCCACAAGCGCCAGGCAGCGTTCGGCCCCGGCGGGCCCGGGGCGATCTACCGCGTCGACCTCGCCACGGGTGCGGTCACGCACCTGGCCTCGATCCCCGACGCTGGTCCCGACCGGCACAGCCTGCCACAGCGCGGGCCCGACAGCCTGGCGCGCGCTTGGGCAGCCAAGACCAGCCTCGGCGACATCGACGTCGACACCGCCGGGACCACGCTCTTCGTGGTCAACCTCAACGACCGCCGCATCCATCGCCTGGCCCTGCCGTCGGGGCAGCATCTCGGCAGCTTTCCGCACGGCGCCAGCGGCGAGGCATGGGCCGAGGACGCGCGCCCGTTCGGGTTGGCATTCCACGCCGGCCGGCTGTACCACGGCGTGGTCCACTCCGCCGAGATCGGCGGTCGGGCCGCGGACCTCGCCGCGCTGGTCTACAGCAGCCGGCCCGACGGCACCGACATGCGCCGTGACGCCGAGCTCGGGCTGGACTACCCGCGCGGGGTTGCCTCCCAGGCGCAGCATGTCGGCGTGCCGACCTTCTACGCCCGCCTCGCGTGGCGGCCGTGGGCCGACGGCCGGCTCAACGTCGGCAACAACCCCGAACAGTTCGGCTGGTTCGTGAACCCGATGCCGATCCTCGCCGACCTTGCCGTGACGCCGTCAGGCGACGTCGTGCTGGGGCTGCGCGATCGGATGGTCGACGCCGGGGTCATGATCGGCACGCCGGACGAGCCTTCAGCCTTGGGTGCAGGCGACCTGCTCCTCGGCCGCCCGGACGGCAGCGGCTGGCGTGTGCAGACCGTGCCCGAGCCATTCGACGACAGCGTCCTCGACATCGCCGACAACAGCGCACAGGGCGGCCTCGCGGCCTTCCACTGGCGCGGCCAATTCGTCGCCGGTGTGATGGACTTCTCGCTCGGCCGCCCGCAGCTCACCAGCGGGGCTGCGTGGTACGACGTCGCCCTCGGTGCGCGCGTGCGCCGCGAACGGCTCTGCGACGCCGAGGGCGTACGCCCCGTTCTGGCTCGGCCGCGCGCGCTCGACGACCTCGACGGCGACTACGTGTTCCCGTCGGCCAACCAGTCGGTCGGCGACCTCGAGGTGCTGTGCGCCCCGACGCTCACACCATCGGCGACCCCCACCGCGACGCCGACGGCCACGCCGTCGCGGACGCCGACGCCTTCCGCCACAGCGACCGCGTCGCCGACGGCCACACCGACGCCGACCTCAACGGCCACACCGACGGGGACGGCGACGCCCTCGCCGACCGCGACGCCGAAGCCGGTGCCGATCTACCTACCGGTCGTGCTGCGTGATCCGCCGTGCGACCGCGTCAAGCCGCACGTCGACGTCGTCCTCGTCATCGACGCCTCGTCCAGCATGCTCGAGGCCACCCGCGCCGGACGCCCCAAGGTCGACGCCGCCCGCACCGCCGCCACCGTCTTCCTCGACCAGCTCGCGCTCCCCGGCGACCAGGCCGCGGTCGTCGGCTTCAATGCCACCGCGTGGCTCGCCCAGCCCCTCACCGGCGACCGAGCCGCCCTCCGGCGTGCCCTGGGCGGCCTCACCGTCGCTCAGCTCACCCGCATCGACCTCGGCATCCGCGCCGCCCACGCCGAGCTGAGATCCCTGCGCCGCGCCGCCGGCCACCTGCCCGCCATCGTCGTCCTCACCGACGGTCGCAACAACCCTGAGCCGGTCAGCTCCGCCGAGGCCGCCGCCGCCGTGGCCAAGGCCGACGGCGTCCGTCTGTTCACCATCGGCCTCGGCGACGACGTCGAAGCCGACGCGCTCGCCCGCATGGCCTCCGCTCCCGGCGACTACCATTTCGCCCCCGACGGAGAGGACCTCGTCGCCATCTACCGGGCGATCGCCGGCGCCTTCGAGCCGTGCCCGCCATCGATGTGGTGGCCGTTTCCGCCGTGATGGCCGCCGCCGTTGCCCTCCCCCCCGCCGTGGTCCATACTATGGACACCATGGACGGCGTCGACACCGCTGTCGAGACGACGCTCAGGACCGCCTTTCACACCGCCCGCCGATGAAACCCTGGACATTCCTGGTCTACCTCGCCGGCGACAACAACCTCGACGCCGCGGCGATGGCGGACCTGATGGAGATGAAGGCCGTCGGCTCGTCCGACGCCGTCGACGTCGTCGCGCAGATCGACGGCCTCGGCGATGGCGGCGCGCGCCGCTATCGCCTGACGCCCGGTCCCGCGGGGCCCACGGCGCTCGCAGGCGACGTCGTGGCCGTGCTGCCGGAGGTCAACACCGGCGATCCCGCGGCGCTCGTCGACTTCATCGCGTGGGCGGCCGAGGCGTATCCCTCCGAGCGGCTGGCCCTCGTGCTGTGGAACCACGGCGCCGGCTGGAAGGACGACGACGTCTATGCCGCCGCGCGCGGCGCCAGCCTCAACGCCGCCGACGTCGCCGGCGCGGTGGTGCGGTCCGGCGGCCACCGCCAGGCCGGGTGGCGACGGGGGCTGTTCCGACCCGTGCCGGCCGATGTCTTGACCGTCCCGCCGGCGCAGCGGGCGATCCTCTTCGACGACACGTCGCGCGACTTCCTCGACAACCGCGAGCTGCGGGCGGTCCTCGAGCGCGCGCGCGACCTGCGCGGGGGGCGGCCGGTCGACCTCGTCGGCTGCGACGCGTGCCTGATGAGCATGGTCGAGGTCGCCTACCAGATGCACGGGCTGTGCCGCGTCTTCGTCGGCTCCCAGGAGGTCGAGCCGGCCACCGGGTGGCCCTACCACGACGTCTTGCGCCGCCTGGCGGCCGATCCGGCCCAGCCGACCGACGCGCTCGGGCGCGCGATCGTCGACGCCTACGTGGACCACGCCGACCGGGGCCACGCGACGGCGGCCGGGGCCTTCCGACCGGACCATCTGCTGACGCAGTCCGCGGTCCGCGTCGACCGGCTGCCGGCCCTCGTCGCGCGCATCGACGATCTGGCGGGTGCGCTCGTCGGCGCCGTCGACGATCCCGGCCTCTACACCACCGCCGTCGCGCCGGCCGCGCGCCGCGTCCGCAAGTTCCGCGACGCGCAGTACGTCGACCTCGGCCACCTGACGACGCTGCTGGTGGACGCCGCCGGGCCCGGCCCGCTGGCCGACGCGGCGGGCGCCGTGGCGGCGCTGCTCGCCGTCGGCACGCCGGACGGCGTCGTGACGGCGTCGCGCGTGGCGGCCGGCCTGGCGGCCGGCGGAGCGCCCCACGCCGCCGGGATCGCCGGCGGCGGCCCCGCTCGCGGCTTCACGGCGCCCGCCGGCGGACCCGGACCGGCCGGCCGGACGGCCGCGGCGGCGCCCGACGACGGCGACGGCGTGACCGGCCTCTCGATCTACTGGCCGTTCGTCGGCCCGGTGTCGCCGGCCTACGCCGGGCTGGCGTTCGCGCGCGACTGCCGCTGGCCGGCGTTCATCGACGCGTTCCTCGAGGCTTGAGCATGTCCGCAGAGCTGTCGGCCGTGCGCACGTTCGAGATCGTCCTGGCGGAGGCGGCGCCGCTCGCCGATGCGGCGCCCGGCGGCGCGGCTGCTGCGGCTGCCGGTGCCGCTGGCGTCCCGTCCGCGGCGACGGCCTTCATCGCGCGCGTGTCGGTGGACCCCGACGACGTCCGCGCCACAGGGGTGTTCACGAGCCCGTTCGCCCCGGGGGAGGTCGACGAGGCGCTGGCGTGGCTCGAGCAGGGGCTCTTCGACGACCACCACGTGCGGGTGTTCGGCGAGCGCCTCTTCGACGCGCTGTTCGCGTCGGGCGGCGAGCTGCGCCGCGCCTACGACCGCATCCCGGCGGACGGACGGCCGCTCCGGTTCCGGCTCGTCGTCGACCCGCCGGCCATGGCGCGCATCCCGTGGGAGCTGTTGTACGACCGCGAGCGGCAGGCGTTCCTCGCGCTCGAGCAGTCGGTGGTGCGGGGGTTGACCGTCGGCACGCCGGCGCACCCCATCGAGGTGGCGCCGCCGCTGCGCGTGCTGGTGGCCACGGCCTCTCCGGCCGGTCTGCCGCCGGTGCAGGGGTGGCAGGAGGCTGCGGGCATCGGCACCGCGCTCGGCGGCCTGCGCCGCCGGCGGCACGCCGACGTCGAGACGCTGCCGCACGCGACGCTCGACGCGGTCCGCGACCGGCTGCGCGCGGCGGTGAAGGACGGGCAGCCGTTCCACGTCTTCCACTTCGTCGGGCACGGCGAGCACGACCCGCGCACCGACGCCGCGACGCTGCACTTCGAGCCGGAAGCGGGCGCGGCGGGCCCGGACGCGGGCCGCGTGACCCCCGAGCAGTTGGCGGACGAGCTGGCGCCGCACGGCGTGCGGCTGGTGTTCCTCAACGCCTGCGACTCGGCGCGCTCGTCGGCGATCCGCGTGGCGGCGGGCTTCGCGCCCGTGCTCCTCAGGCGGGGGATCCCAGCCGTCATCGGGATGCAGGCGCGCGTGCTCGACGCCGTGGCGGTGCGGTTCGCGCGCGAGCTGTACGAGGGCGTGGCGGACGGCCAGCCGGTGGACCGGGCGCTGGCGGCCGCGCGCCGGGCCATCCACCGCCCCGGCCGGCGGCGCGTGGCCGACGTCGCGATCCCGGTGTGCTACCTCCGCAGCCGGGACGGGGTGGTGGTGCGGCCGCCGCGCGGCGTGCCGGTCGAGCCGGCCGGCCGTCCGCGCTGGCTCACGCTCGGGAGCATCGCCACCGTCGCGGGGTTGATCCTCGCCGCCGCCGCGCTGGTGGTCGAGCCGAAGGATGTCCAGCGGTGGCTGTGGCGCGAGCCGATCGCCGGCGACTTCCGCGTCGCAGTGGCGGAGATGAGCACCGACGGCGCCGTGTCGCGGGCGGACGCGCTCACGCTGTCGACGCGCGTGTTCGAGGCGCTCGAGGCGCGTAAGGCGGAGATCGCGGCACCGGCGGCCGAACCGGTGCCGGCGCCGGACGGCGAGGCCGGTGCGCTTGACATCGGCATCGGCGCGCCGGCCGACGTCGGCCCCGTCACACGATGGTGGCCGGTGGACCGCCTGGCCGAGCACACCGGCGCACACCTATTGGTGTACGGCGTGCTGACCGGGTCGGACGGTCAGACCGCCGTTGCCCCGCGCTTCTATCTGCAAGACGACGGCGCCCCGGACGAAGAGATCCGGGTCTCGGGCGAGCACGCGTTCGGCGCAGCGATCGAGGTGGCCGGCGACGCGGGCAACCCGTTCACGTTGCCGGAGCTCGATGTCCCGCTGTCGCTGCGGAGCGTCGCGCTGGCGCACTTCGTCCTGGGGCTCTACGAGTACGCGCGCGGCGACTTCGCCGCCGCCCGGACGCGGCTGGCGGCCGCGCGCGCCAGCGAGCCGGCGCCCGAGAGCGGCACCACCATCGTCGACGTCTTCCTCGGCAAGGCGCTCATGCACCTGGCAAGCATGGCCGGCGGCGACGGGGACGCGGATGCCCGGCTCGACGAGGCGCGCGCGATCTTCGAGTCTGTGGGCGACGACCCCGTGGCCCACCTGCACCTCGGCGAGCTGGCGTTCCAGCGCGCGCACGGTGCGTGTGTGGACGATCCACGGGCATCGGCGGCCCCGGCCGGCTGCACCATGCCGGACGGCTGCGCCGCGCCCAGGCCGGTCGACCGCGCTGGGCTGGCGGAGGCCGCCGAGTGGTACCGCCGCGCCGGCGCGGCGCCGCCGGGGGGGCTGCTGAACGACGTCGCGCTCAAGGCGCGGTTCGGGCTGGGCCGCACGCGGCTTTGCCAGAGCGTGGCGGGGGCGGACCAGTGGGCCGATGCCGAGCGCGACCTGCGGGCGGTCATCCGGGCCCGCGCGGACGGCAACCGCCGCGTGGCGATGCTGGCCGCCGAAGCCCACGCCAACCTCGGGCTGCTGGCGCTCGTGCGCCCGCGGCAACCGAGCGACGGCTCCGCGGCCGCCGTCGATCCGCGCGACGGCGCCGGCGACCGCCGGAACAGGGTCCAAGCGGCGCTCGCTGCGTTCGCCACGGCCGTCGAGACGGCCGACGGCGCGCCGGGTGCGATCGATCCGGCCCGTCCGGCGGGCTACCTGCTGTGGCAGGCGGACCTGCAGCGGCAGCAAGGGCACGTCGACGCCGCCGCTTCGCTGCTTGCGCAAGCGGACGCGCGCTACGCGACATCCCCTGCGCCGCGCCGAAGCTTCGACTGCTTCCGCGCCCGTGTGGCGTGCGAGATCGAGCGCGCGGCAACCGCGCAGGAGGGACAGCCATGATCGACGATGTTGCCTGGACGATGCGACCTCCCAAGGGGGCAACCCCTCGACACGCTGCCGAGGTGTCGCGGCGCCGCGCACGGTATGCCGCGCTGCTCGCGCTGGCACTTGCGGGATGCATGACCGTCGCTTGCGATCGCGATAAGGCATCCAGAAAGCCCGATCGAGCGCGCGACTCTGCCGCGCAGGAGACCCGCAAGAGGTCGTCCGATCCGACCGTCTTGTCCACTGCTGCCACCACCGCGACGTCGATCGTCGGGGGGCGCGGACCGGGCGTCGACGGCAACACGAGCAGGACGGAAACTCATGCTGCGACGGCCACTGTGCCGATGCCCGTGGCCACGTCAGGCCTGGCCGAGGGTTACGGGATTCACTTCCTGATGGAGGCCAGCGGTCTCAGCTATCACGGCATGCTCGGCTTGTTTGACTGCGCGCACTCGGCCGGATCGGCCGTCATCGCGGTTCCGGAGCATGTCGAGATCGGGACGGTGGTGCCGATCGGGTTGTGGTGCTTCGGTCCGTCCGATGCCCAGCAGTCAAACGATCAGGCACCCCTCGGCGAAGAGACACCCTCTCCCAATCCACTTTCGGAAGTCAGGATCCGCCGGGTGTCCAGACTGACGATCAGCGGCCCAGACCAATCGGAGTGGGCAGTGTCGATCCCACTCGACCGCGAGTTCGCAGGTCGTGCAGTGTGGCTCGCATGGCCCGGCGCCGCACCTGGTCGCTACCACATCGCGGCGACCTCCGATTGGCGCACGGCGGGCATCGATGTCGACGTCGTGCCTCCCACCGAGCCGCGCCTGCTCATATCGGCCGTGAGGGCAGTCGTTCCCGGCACCCACCTTGCCCTTGGCATGGCGGGATTCCCCGCATACAGCGACGTAATACCGCACGTGTTTGTCGAAATCGACGGCCAGCAACGGCACCTGCGGTCGCTAGAAGCGGTATACACCGACGCCACTGGCGCTGGTGTCGCCGACATTACGCTGCGCGTGGATGATCCAGTCGGCCGCCACCGTGTCTATGCAGCATACTCAAGCACAGCGCCGGCTGAATCAGTGGACTACGAGGTGATCGAGGTCATCGCGCCGCCAGGGCGTTCATCGGCCAGAGGCATCACACCCACCCCCTACCTGACCGTCGAGACTGAGCCAGCATCGCCGACGTCGACCGCAACACGACTGCCGACAAAGGCACCGACCCCGACGCGCAGTGGCTTCGGTGGCCTTGGCGACCCGCGAAGTCCTCCCGCGCTAACGGAGGCGCCCTTCGGGGTGGCGTCCGAAGGCATCGAGATGCTCTTGGACTTCGGGGGATCTGGCGGCTATCACGGTGGTTGGGACTCAAATCCGTGTGGCATGACCGACAACGCGTCGGAGCCGACGCTGGACGCACCACAGACGATCGAGATCGGGACCTCGGCGGCAGTCTGCTTGGGCGGATTGATGCCCGCCGCCCCGGTGCAGGTCCGCGCCACTCGCCCAGACGGGCTGGAAGTGAAGGACGTGCTGGAGACGAACAAGTGGGGCGGTGCCACATGGTCCTGGGTCCGTTTGCCGGGGGCATTGACGGGCACGTATCTCCTCGAGGCACGGCAAGGGACAGTCGTCGTCGTCGGGCAGTTCGTCGTGACGCCGGCTTCGAAGCCACACATCGTCGTCAAAGACGATATCGTCGCGGACAAATCCGACTTGACCGTCGGCCTGGCAGGGTTGCCGTCGTTCACTCCGGTGCCCATGGTCCTTTATCGCCATCGCTCACAAGGCGGTGCCGAGTTCGTGGCCATCGTCGGCGACATGACGCCCGACGCGACGGGCGAGGCACTCGAGCGGTTCGCCCTCCCTGCGGGCATCGGGCCGGGTGGCTACCGCCTGTATGCCGGCCCGCCGAAAAACAAGCAAGGAGAAGGGCTGTGGATCGACTTCTCAGTCGTGCCGTGAGGCCGTTCGCGTCACGCCCGACCCCCTGCATCGCCGCCTGCACGGTGGCCATCGCCCTCACCTCCCTCGCCGCCGGCTGCCGGACGCCGCCACCCGGCGGGCGCGACGGGCCTCCGGCCGCGTCGTCGCCGACCGCCGTCGACCTGGCCCTGCCGACCGGGGTCGCGGCGGCAAGCGAGGTGCCCGCCCCGATCCCCGTCGTGCTCGCCCCCGGCATCCCCCCGGAGGGCGTGGTGGACCTGCTCGGCGGTGCGCTGCCCTACATCTTCAACCTGTGCCGCAAGCAGGCCGAGGAGATCGGCGCCGACGGCGCGATCCCGCCGCAGGTGGTGGCGCTGCCCGCGACCGCCGAGATCGGCACCACCGCCGAGATCTGCGCCCTCGGCTTCCCGGCCGGCGCGGTCGTCGCGCTGACCGTCACGCCGCCGGGCGCCCCGGCCCGCACGATCGCGCTCGACATCGCCGAAGACCCGCTCTCCGGGACCGTGGTGGGGCAGCACACGTGGGTGGCCTTCCCCGGCGACGCCGTGGGCGACTACGCGCTGGCGGCGACCGGGCCCGACGGCGCCACGGCCGAGGCCACCCTGCGCGTGGCGCCCGCCACCATGCCGCACGTCGTCGTCGACCCCGCCGAGGCACGCGCCGGCGACCGCATCCGAATCGGCGTCTCCGGCCAGCCGGCCGAGCACTCGCTCCCGCTGCACGTCTACTTCGACGCAGGCGCGCTCCAATGGCGCTACCTCACGACCGTCGGGCCGCTGCGCACCGACGCGACGGGTGCCGCGTCCGTCATGGCCGAGCTGCCCGCCGATGCACGCGCCACCGAGTACGCGATCGTGCCCGGCAACAGCGTCGCCAGCTACCGCACCATCGTTCAGTCGGACTTCCGGGTCGTGCCGTGAGCATCGGCCGCGGCGACCCCGGGCGGCGCCGCCGACACGTGCGACGGATTTGGGACGCTCGGCAGCGATAATGACCGCCATGGAGGCCACCCAACGACAGCACCGCTGCGCCGGCGCAGCGGCCGGGCCGCGCACCGCCCGGCGCACGACGTGGATGCCAGCATGCGCGATCGTGGCCACTCAACCCCATCCGATCCATGGAGGTACACCGTGATCCCGAGATTGCCCGCCCGCATCGGCCCACCCGCCATGTTGGCCCTCGCCGCCGCCGCCGGCGCCTACGCCGCGCTCGCACCGACCCCGCCGGCGACCCATGCCGACGGCCCCCTCATCGTCGTCGAGACGCCCACCGTGTTCTACGACGCTTGCCCGACGCCGACACCCAAGTCGGTGGGGCAGCCGCTCCCGCGCCCGATCAACCCCGGCCAGGGCCAGCCGCTGTCGCTCAACCCCGTCGACATCTGCCCGGACGCCGCCAGCTTCCGTGTCAGCGTGCTCGACGGGCCGGGTCGGCTGGTGACCCGCTCCGAGGGTATTGGGGGGGAAGAGCCTTGCTTCAACTACTACGCCTGGGACATCGGCGAGGAGATCACGAGCGGGTGCTCGGGACCGGGCGGCGACAACCTCGGCGCCTACCAGGATCGCGAGATCTTCATGAAGTTCTACGGCGACGACCCGGTGACGTTGTCGGTGCAGTGCGGGTGCAACGAAGCCGACGGCCCGATCGGCGCCCCGGAGATCGTGACGGTCACACCGCCGCCGGCGCCGTGATTCACCCGACCGCCCGCGGCGTCTAGACCCACCCGAAGCGACGGGCACGGCCGATCGACCGTGCCCGTCGCCATGGATGCCTCGATTCCAACCGCGCCGGCAGCCGCACCGCCGCCGCGGGGCCTCCATGGATCCCTCCGCCCCTGGCCCTCGGGTCAGGGGCGGAGCGGGTTCCCCTCGACGCCGCGGCAGCCGCGTCCGCCCCCGCCATTGTCGCGCACTCGCACGGAATCTTAAGCATCCCAATCCTGGCGCCCCGGCGCGCCGCCTCTGTAAACCATGACCGGACATCTTGTGGGCCCGGTTGACAGCCATCACTACATGTAGTAGCTTAACCGGGCTGCACGCCTGCCTGTGCGGTGCCGGACTCCGATCGATCGCGCGCTTCCCCTGTCCTGCCCGGCCGGGCAGCTCCCCAGACCATCGGACGACCCGACCACCGATCGCACGGCGACCCCTCGTTGCAGGGAGCGGCGGCGGATCGCGGTTGGCACGTCGACGCCCCCCGCGGCACGCCCGGGCTTCCACCATCAGCAAAGGAGATTGCGTCCATGCTTGACCTGAAGGTCGTCAAGCGCACCGGCGACGTCGTCGACTTCGACCAGACGCGCATCCGCAACGCCGTCCAAAAGGCCATCGACGCCACCGGGCAACGCGTGCCCGAGGCCACGCTCGACGCCATCGTCGACGCCGTCGGCGCCGAGATCCACTCGCGGTTCGTCGACTTCTACCCCAACGTCGAGAACGTGCAGGACATCGTCGAAAAGCACCTGATGCGCGAGGAGCTGTACGGCGTCGCCAAGGCATACATCCTCTACCGCGCCGACCGCAACAAGGCGCGCGAGGCCGCCCGCGAACAGGCCGTCGAGAACGCCCGGCTCGGCCGCCTCACCGTGATCAAGCGCGACGGCCGGACGGTCCTGTTCAACGTCAAGACCATCGAGGAGGCGCTGCGCCGCGCCGCCCAGGGCTTCGAGGCCGACGTCGCCGTCGACCAGGTGCTGCGCCAGGCCATCGACAACGTGTACGACGGCATCCCCACCAGCCGCATCGAGCAGGCCATGGTGCTGGCCACGACCGGGTTCATCGAGCGCGACCCGGCCTACAGCTACGTGGCGGCGCGGCTGCTGCTGCAACGCCTGTTCAAGGAGGTCGTCGGCCGGTCCGTCGGCGCCGACGCACGCGACGCGGCCTACCGCCAGTCGTTCGCCGACGGCATCCGCGCCGGCGTGGCGCGCGGCCACCTCGACGCCCGCCTGGCCGGCCTCGACCTCGACCGCCTGGCGGCGGCGCTCGTCCCCGAGCGCGACCTCGACTTCCACTACCTCGGCCTCCAGACCCTCTACGAGCGGTACTTCGCCCGCGTCGACGGCCGGCCCGCCGAGCTGCCCCAGAGCTTCTGGATGCGCGTGGCCATGGGCCTGGCCATCGAGGAGGCCGATCCCGAGGCGCGCGCGCTCGAGTTCTACGCGCTGATGAGCACGCGGCGCTACGTCCCGTCCACGCCGACGTTGTTCCACGCCGGCACCAACCGCCCGCAGCTCAGCTCGTGCTACATCACCACCGTCGAGGACGACCTCCAGCACATCTTCAAGAGCTACGCCGACAACTCGCAGCTCAGCAAGTGGTCCGGCGGCATCGGCAACGACTGGAGCAACGTGCGCGGCACGGGCTCGCCGATCAAGAGCACCAACGTCGAGAGCCAGGGCGTCATCCCGTTCCTCAAGATCGCCAACGACGTCACCATGGCCATCAACCGCAGCGGCAAGCGCCGCGGCGCGACGTGCGCCTACCTCGAGACGTGGCACTACGACATCGAGGACTTCCTCGACCTGCGCAAGAACACCGGCGACGACCGCCGCCGCACGCACGACATGAACACCGCCAACTGGATCCCCGACCTGTTCATGAAGCGCGTCGTCGAGGACGGCGAGTGGACCCTGTTCTCGCCCGACGAGGTGCCCGACCTGCACCACCTCTACGGCCGCGCCTTCGAGGCGCGCTACACCGCCTACGAGGACCGCGCCCGGCGCGGCGAGATGCGCCTCGTCAAGACCATGCCGGCCAAGCAGCTCTGGCGCAAGATGCTGACCATGCTGTTCGAGACCGGCCACCCGTGGATCACGTTCAAGGACCCGTGCAACGTGCGCTCGCCGCAAGACCACGTCGGGGTCGTGCACAGCTCCAACCTGTGCACCGAGATCACGCTCAACACTTCGGCCGACGAGACCGCGGTGTGCAACCTCGGGTCGGTCAACCTGTCGATGCACGTCACGCCCGACGGCCGGCTCGATGCCGAGCGCCTGGCGGAGACCGTGCGCACGGCCATCCGGATGCTCGACAACGTCGTCGACATCAACTACTACCCGACGCCCGAGGCGCGCGCCTCCAACCTGCGCCACCGGCCGATCGGCCTGGGCATCATGGGCCTGCAGGACGCGCTGTTCCAGATGGACCTCGCGTTCGAGGATCCCGCGGCGCTCGACCTGGCCGACCACGTGATGGAGATCGTGGCGTACCACGCGATCCTGGCGTCGTCGGAGCTGGCGCGCGAGCGCGGCGCCTACCCGTCGTACGCGGGCTCGAAGTGGGACCGCGGCATCTTCCCGGTCGACACGCTCGACCTGCTCGAGGCCGAGCGCGGCGTGCCGGTGGAGGTCTCGCGCACCAGCCGGCTGGACTGGGCGCCGGTGCGCGACCACGTCCGGCACCACGGCATGCGCAACAGCAACACGATGGCCATCGCCCCGACGGCCACCATCTCGAACATCGCGGGCTGCTACCCGTCGTTCGAGCCGATCTACAAGAACCTCTACGTCAAGGCCAACATCAGCGGCGAGTTCACCGTGGTCAACACCCACCTCGTCGCCGACCTCAAGCGGCTCGGCCTGTGGACGCCCGAGATGCTCGACCAGCTCAAGTACTGCGACGGCGACGTCGCGCGCATCCCGGAGGTCCCGGCCCGCCTGCGCGCCAAGTACAAGGAGGCGTTCGACATCGACCCGTTGGTCGCCCTGCGCCAGACCGCCGCGCGCGGCAAGTGGATCGACCAGAGCCAGAGCCACAACGTGTTCATGAAGGGCGCGAGCGGCAAGCTGCTGTCGGACATCTACGTGGCGGCGTGGCGGATGGGGCTCAAGACCACGTACTACCTGCGGACGCTGGCCGTCAGCCAGATCGAGAAGAGCACGCTCGACGCGTCGCGCTTCGGCTTCACCCAGAAGCGCGACTACGCGGCGGTGGGCGCCGACGCCGTGCCCGCCGGCGGCCAGGGCGGCGAGACCGTCCCGGCCACGGCGCCGGCCGTCGCGCTGCCCATGCCGAACGGCGCGCGCAACGGCGGCGCGCCCCATGCCCCGACCGCCGGTGCGTCGACGGCGCGCGCCGGGGTCGCGGCGACCGCCGTGGCTCATGCCGTCGCGCCCGGGCTCGGCACGGCCGCGGAGGTCAAGCTCTGCCGCATCGACGATCCGGACTGCGAAGCCTGCCAGTAGGCCGGCCGGCGCGGCCGGCCCGCTCCCGAACCGATCCACGACGAGGTGGCGCATGCCGATCATCAACAGCTCGAAGACCGACCCCAACAAGATCCTGCCCATCCAGTACCCGTGGGCGCGCGAGCACTACAAGGCCGGGGTGGCCAACAACTGGGTGCCCGAGGAGATCTCGATGCAGCGCGACGTCGAGCAGTGGAAGTCGCCGACGGCGCTGAGCGAGACCGAGCGGCGGCTGATCCTGTGGAACCTCGGGTTCTTCTCGACGGCCGAGTCGCTGACGGCCAACAACATCGTGCTGGCCGTCTACCACCACATCACCAACCCCGAGGCGCGCCAGTACCTCTTGCGCCAGGCCTTCGAGGAGGCGATCCACACCGACACGTTCATCTATTGCTGCGACACGCTGGGGCTCGACCCCGACGAGATCTACAACATGTACAACACGATCCCGTCGATCCACGCCAAGGACTCCTTCGTGGTGGACCTGACACGCGTCGTGTTCGACCCCCACTTCAGCACCGAGGGCACCGCCAACGCCCAGAAGTTCGTCCGCGACCTCGTCGGCTTCTACGTGATCATGGAGGGCATCTTCTTCTATGCCGGCTTCGCGATGATGCTCGCCCTCAAGCGGCAGAACAAGATGGTGGGCATCGGCGAGCAGTTCGAGTTCATCATGCGCGACGAGAGCCTGCACCTGGCGTTCGGCTGCGACCTCATCAACACGATCCGCGCCGAGGACCCCGGGATCTGGACCGCCGACTTCCAGGCCGAGCTCGTCGCGCTCATCCGGCGCGCGGTCGAGCTCGAGAAGGCATACGCGTACGACGCCTGCCCGCAAGGCCTGCTGGGCATCAACGCCGATCAGTTCAGCCAGTACGTCGAGTACATCGCGGATCGGCGGCTGGACCGCATCGGCCTGCCCAAGCAGTACGGCACGCGCAATCCCCTGCCGTGGATGTCGCAGGCCACCGACCTGGCCAAGGAGAAGAACTTCTTCGAGACGCGGGTGACCGAGTATCAGGTGGGCGCAGCGCTGTCCTGGGACTGAGGCGGCGCGCGGGCGGCCGCGACGCGCCAGGGGCGCCCTGGACGGCCACGGCCGCCCGCGGCGCCCCTCGATGTGCCCGCCGGCCGATCTCGCGCGAAGCTGCGGGTCGTGCAATCATTGGTCCAAGATGGGCCGTATCCATTGTCGAGGCGGAACGCGATCGAGACCGTGACGGAGACCATCCAGCTTGGTCGATGACCTGATCCAGCGCGCCCGATCGCGTGACGAGGCGGCGCTGCGGCAGCTCTACGAGCGTCACCGCCAGCCCGTGCTGCGCCTGGCGTACGGCATCCTGCGCGACGAAGGCGAGGCCGAGGACGTGATGCAGGACGTGATGGTACAGGCGTTGACCCACCTGGAGCAGTACGACCCGCGACGCGGGGCGTTCTCGACGTGGCTGCACACCATCACCGTCAACCGCTGCCGCGACAAGCTGCGGCGGCGACGGCTGCACGAGCGGCTGTTCGGCTGGCTCCGCCACGGCGACGTCGAGGAACCGACCACGCCGGCGCCCGACGTCGAGCACGTCGACACCGACCGTCGGGTCGCGCAGGCGCTCGGCGCGCTCACCGACCTGCAGCGCGAGGCGCTGGTGCTGCGCGAGGTCGAGGAGCTGAGCCTCGCCGAGCTCGGCGAGGTGCTCGGCGTGCCGCTGCGCACGGCCCAGGCCCGCGTCAACTCTGCCGCGGCGGCGTTGCGGCGGGCGTGGGAGGCAACGGAACCCCGGGGGGGGAGCGCCGCGCGAGCGGCGAACGAAGGGAAGGGCGAACACGCGCCATGAACACGCATCCGACGAGCGAGCGGCTCCTGGCGGCCGCGCTCGACACGCTGGAAGGCGCCGACCGCGAGGCGGTGCGCGCGCACACGGCGCACTGCGAGCGCTGCGCGGCGGAAGTCGCGCGCCTGGCCGACGCGCACGCCGAGGTCGTGGCGGCGCTGCGGGCGTATGCCGCGCGGCCGCGCCCCGGCCGTGCGTCCGACTGGGCCGCCATCGCCCCGCGCGTGCTCGGTGCGCGGCGCGAGCGCTCGCACCCGATGATCCGGCTCGCGCTCGGCGGCATGGCCGCGCTGGTCGCGCTGTCGGTGGTGGCGGTGGGCGGCACGGCCGCCATGGCCGGCGAGGCGCCGGCCACGGCCGTGGCGCGAGCGGTGCGCCAGGCCATCACGCGCGTCCACGACGCGCTGCGCATGCTCCCGGCCGAGGACGACCCCACGGCCACGCCGCTCCCGACGCGGCCGACGGTCGGGCCGACGGCATGGGTGCCGACGCCGACCGCGACGACCACCCCCACGGCGCCGGCGGCCGCCGAACCCGGCGCGTCGACCGATGCCGACGACGCAGACGAAGACAGCCAGAAGGGAACGGGCCGTGACGGCGTCGCCGCCGGAACGCCGTCGACGCCGGTCAGCGGGGACGCCGTCACCGCGACGCCGGAGCCGACGGCGTCCGGCGCGGCGCCAACCGCGACCGCGTCGAGCGCCAGCCCGACGCCGCGCGCCACCGAGCGCCCCGGCCGGCGGCGCGACCGGGGCCGCGGGACGCCGGCTCCGAGCGCGCCGCCCCGCGGCGGCCCGGAGCCGGGCGGCACCCCGCGTGCCACCGACGAGCCCGGCCGCCGCCCGGGCGGCGGCCGCGGCGCAGACCCCATCGCGACGCCGCGGCCCGGCGGGTGGCCCCGCCCCGGCGGCACGCCGCGCGCCACCGACGAGCCGGGCGACCCCCGCGGGCCCGGGCGGCCAGGGCCGGGCGGCACGCCGCGGTCTTCCGAGGAGCCGCCCGGCACGCCAGACCCCGGCCGGTCCGGACCGGGCGGGCGCGGCGGGCCGCGGCGCCCGGGCGCTCCGCCGCCCGGCTCGCCGCCGCCGCACGAGACACGTTTGCCCAGCGATCCGGGCAGCACGCCGCAGGCGACGGCGCCCGCAGGCCCGACGGTCGGCCACACCGAGCCCGGCAGCACGCCGACCTCGGAGGCGCCGGGCGGGGCTGGCCGGAGCGGCGGGGAGGCTCGAAGGCCGCCGGGCGGTGCGCACCGCCCGTAGCGCGGCGCGCGGGGCGCGACCGGGCATGGCCCGCCTGTGCTATGCTTTTCGTTTCACCGGTCATCCGGAAGACGGACGACCGTGTCGCACAGGGAGTCGGCCGTGGCTGCCATCCGAGTCCGCGATCTCCGCAAGACCTTTGCCGCCAAGCGCAAGGCGGCCGGGCTGCGCGGCAGCCTGGCGGCGCTGTGGCGGCCGGAGCACGACACCGTGCAGGCCGTCGACGGCATCGGCTTCGAGATGGAGCCCGGCGAGCTGCTCGGGTTCATTGGGCCCAACGGCGCCGGCAAGTCCACCACCATCAAGATCCTGACCGGAATCCTGTACCCGACCGCCGGCGACGTCGACGTGCTGGGCTTCGTGCCGTGGCAGGCGCGCCGCGACCTCGCGTTCCACATCGGGACGGTGTTCGGGCAGCGGCCGCAGCTCTGGTACCACCTGCCCGCGGTCGACACGTTCCAGCTTTTCGGCAAGATCTACGAGCTCGACGACGCCGTCGTGCGCCGGCGCATCGATGCGCTGGCCGACGCGTTCGACATCCGCCACCTGCTCCTGACGCCGGTGCGCAAGCTGTCGCTCGGCCAGCGGATGCGCTGCGAGGTGGCGGCGTCGCTCTTGCACCAGCCGCGCCTCCTCTTGCTCGACGAGCCGTCGATCGGGCTCGACGTGGTGGCAAAGCAGCGCATCCGCGACACCATCCGGCACCTGAACGCAGCCGAGGGCGTCGGGGTGCTGCTGACGTCGCACGACGCAGGCGACATCGAGTCGCTCTGCAAGCGCGTGATCATCGTCAACCACGGCCGCATCGTGTACGACGACAAGGTGTCGACGCTCAAGCGGCAGTTCCTGACGTCCAAGCGGGTGGAGGTGCGCTACGCCGAGAGCATGCCCGCCGGCTTCACGGTCGAGGGCACCGAGATCCTCAAGGTCGGCAAGGGCGGCTACGGCGTCAAGCTCGCGTTCGACACGCGCCGCACGCCGGTCGAGGCCGTGGTCGCGCGCCTGGCCGCGGCCGGCACGCTCGTCGACATGACCATCGAGGACCCGACGCTCGAGGAGGTCATCCGCGCCATCTACGAGACGGCGCGCCCCCACGCGGGCGCGGGCGATGGGGAGGCGTCGGCCGCGGTCGCGACGGCGGGTGCGGTGGGCGAGCCGCCTGGGGCCGCCCCATGACCCCCGCGGCGCCGGTCCCGCCCGCTCCGGGCACAGGAGGCGCGCTGGCATGGCGGTCGCCGGCAGCGCGCTCGGCCGCCAAGTACCGCGCGATCTTCGCGACGCAGCTCGCCCAGACCGCCGCCTATCCGGCCGACGTGGCGGCGCGCAGCCTCAGCATCGTGGTCTTCATGTGGGTGTTCATCCACCTGTGGCGCGCCACTTACGAGGCCGCCGGCCAGAGCCAGGTGGCAGGGCTGACGCTGGCACAGACGCTGTGGTACCTGGTGCTGGCCGAGACGATCGTCCTCAGCAAGCCGAGGCCGGCCGCGGCCATCGCCGAGGCGGTCAAGGACGGCTCGATCGCGTACCAGCTCAACAAGCCCTACAGCTTCCTGCTGTACCACTTCAGCGTCGGGCTCGGCGACAGCCTCGTGCGGATGGTCGGCAACCTCGTGGCCGGCGGGGCGCTGGTATGGTGGGTGGCCGGGCCGCCGCCGGACCCCCGCGGCTGGCCGCTCGTGCTGGTGGCCATGACGCTGGCGTGGGCGATCGACTTCGGGATGGTCGCTCTCATCGGGCTGCTCGGCTTCGTCACCGAGGAGGTCGCGGCATTCGAGTGGATCTACTCGAAGGTGCTGTTCCTGTTCGGCGGGCTCCTCATCCCGTTGGACTTCTTCCCCGACGGCCTGCGGACCGTGGCCGAGCGGCTGCCGTTCGCGTACACGCTCTACGGCCCGGCACGGCTGTTCGTCACGCCCGACGTCGACCGCTTTGCGCACCTGGTCACCGGCCAGCTCCTCTGGCTCGCGCTCGTCGGCGGGCTGGCTGCGGCGGCCTATCGGGCCGGCGTCCGACGTCTGACGATCAACGGTGGCTGACGGGATGCTGCGCCGCGAGCTGCGGTTCCTCACCGCGCTGTGGAAGGCCAACCTGCAGGCGGCCATGGAGTACCGCGCCGCGTTCGTCGCCCAGGTGGTCGGCATGATGCTCAACAACGCGGTGTACTTCGCCATCTGGGTGGTGTTCTTCGACCGGTTCGGGCAGGTGCGCGGCTGGCAGCTCGGCGACATGGTCCTGCTGTTCGCGGTCACGGCCACGGGCTTCGGGCTGGCGGCCGTGGGCTTCGGCAACGTCCTGGCGATGGCCGACGTCATCGCCGGCGGCGGGCTGGACTACTACCTGACGCTGCCACGGCCCGTGCTGGTGCACGTGCTGGCCAGCCGCAGCCGCTACGGAGGCCTCGGCGACGTGTGCTACGGGGTGCTGACGTTCGCGCTCTTGGCCGACGCCGGCCCGTCGGCGTTCGCGCGCTTCGCGCTCGGCTCGGTGCTGTCGATGGTGGTCTTCGTCGCGTTCATGGTGCTGGTGCAGAGCCTGGCGTTCTGGATGGGCAGCGCGTCGCAGCTCAGCGCGCAGTCCGTCAACGCGCTCCTGACGTTCGCGCTCTACCCCATCAGCCTGTTCGACGGCACGGCCAAGTTCTTGCTCTTCACCATCCTGCCGGCGGCCTTCGTCGGCAGCGTGCCGGCGGCGCTGGTGCGCGACTTCACGTGGCCGGCGTTCGCCCAGCTCGCAGGCGCGGCCTTCGCGCTCCTGGCGCTGGCGCTCGTGGTCTTCCACCGGGGGTTGCGGCGCTACGAGAGCGGCAGCGCCGTGCGGGTGCAGGTGTGAGCGTGGGTTGAGCCGGCGGGGCCCCCATGTTATCATGACCCCCCGCGCCGCACCCGGTCGCTCCGCCCCTCGGCGAGCGGGAAGACGCGCGTCCGGACGGTGCGCAATCCAGGCGACGATGGCAGCAGCTCTTCCCACCGGAACGGTGACCTTCCTGTTCACCGACATACAGGGCTCGACCGAGCGGTGGGAGCGCCACCCCGAAGCGATGCGCGGGGCGCTGGAACGCCACGATGCCCTCCTGCGCGCGGCGATCGAGCGCTACGGCGGCTACGTCTTCAAGACGGTCGGGGACGCGTTCTGCGCGGCGTTCGCCACGGCCGAGGGCGGCGTGGCGGCCGCGCTCGACGCCCAGCGTGCCGTCGGCGCCGAGGACTGGACGCGCTTCGGCGACGGCTTCCCCCCGATCCAGGTCCGCATGGGCCTGCACACCGGCGTCGCGCACGAGCGCAACGGCGACTATTTCGGCCCGCCCGTCAACCGCTGCGCCCGCATCGAGGCGGCCGCCAACGGCGGGCAGGTGATGCTCTCGCAGGTCACCCAGCAGCTCGTGCGCTACAACCTGCCGCCGGATTGCGAGCTGCGCGACTGCGGCGAGCACCGGCTCAAGGACCTCGTGCACAACGAGCACGTGTTCCAGCTGGTGGCGGCGGGCATGCAGGACGTCACCACGGGGCTGCGCTCGGTCGAGGCGCTCCATCCGCGCGACCGCGTTCAAGTCGCCGAAGCCGGCGGCGCGGGCGACGAGGCCGCCGGCGCCCCGCTCGCCGCGGGCGACGTCTGGGCGCTCCTCGAGGCGGCGGTCACCAGCGACAACCAGTCGGCCGGCGTCACGCTGACGCCGGCCCAGGCCGTCGAGATGGCGCAGCACAAGCCGCGCGACCTCCGGGAGCTGCGGCTGGGCCGGATCGCGGAGTGGAGCCAGCCGCGCTATCGGCTGGACGGCCGCTTCGTGGGCCTGACGCTCCTGCTCGACCAGGGCGAGGAGGCGGTCCACGGCCGCTGGCAGGCGGCCGACGAGCGCTTCGCGGACCTGGGCGAGCTCCTGGCGGCGACGCGCGAGCCGGCCCTCGTCGTCCTCGGGCCGCCCGGCGCCGGCAAGTCGACGCTGCTGCGCCGGCTCGAGGTCGACGCCGCCATCGCGGGGCTGCGCGGCGACGGGCGCGACGTGGTGACGTTCTTCGTGGCGCTGAACACCTACGCGCCGGCCGCCATCGGCGGGCCGCTCCCGGCGCCCGGCGACTGGCTCGCCGAGCGGTGGGCGGCGCGCAACCCGTCGCTGCCGCCCTTGGGCGACCTCCTGGCCCAGGGGCGCATGATCCTGCTGCTCGACGCGCTCAACGAGATGCCGAGCACCGACGAGCGGGAGTACCGGCAACGCGTCGGGCTTTGGAAGACCTGGCTGCAGGGCCTGCACCGCGACCATCCCGGCAACCAGGTGGTCTTCAGCTGCCGCGGCCTGGACTACAGCCAGCCGCTGTCGACGCCGGACATGCGCGTCCCGCAGGTGCGCATCGAGGCGCTGGACGACGCGCAGGTCCAGGACTTCCTGCGGCTCTACAGCCCGCTGCGCTGGCGCGAGATGTGGTCCGCGCTCGAGGGCCGGCCGCAGCTCGAGGTGCTGCGCTCGCCGTACTTCCTCAGCCTCCTCGTCGACCAGGTCGAGGCGACGGGCGAGATGCCGGACGGGCGGGCGGCGTTGTTCACGGGCTTCGTGCGGCAGGCGCTGCGGCGCGAGGTCGAGCGCGGCAACCCGATCTTCGACGCGCACGGGCTCCTGGCGTCGCGCGACTTCCGCCAGATCACGCAGTGGCAGTGGAAGACGCCGTGGGAGCTGCCGGAACGCGGCCCGCTGGTGACGAAGCTGGCGGCCCTGGCCCACGCGATGCAGTCGCAGCGGGCGGAAGGCGAGCGCTCGCAGGCACGCATCGACTTCGACGACGCGCTCGACCTCCTGGAATCGGACGACGACGAGGCGATCGTGGCGGCCGGCGCGGCGTTGGCGGTGCTCGACGAGGACGAGGCGGCCGGCGAGCTGATGTTCATCCACCAGCTCCTGCAGGAGTACTTCGCGGCGCGCGCGCTGGCCCACGCGCCGAACCCGGCGCTGGTGGAGCAGGCCTGGCGCGCCGACGCCGTCGCGCCGCCGCTGGCGCAGGTGCTGGACGAGCTCGCGGCGGCCGACCCGCTGCCGACGCTGCCGACGACGGGCTGGGAGGAGACGACGCTCTTGGCGTCGGCGATGACGTCGGACCCGCCGGCCTTCATCCGCGACGTGATGGGCGTCAACCTCGTCGTCGCCGGCCGTTGCGCCGCTCAAGCCGAGCTCATGGCATCGCTGCCGGCCGACCTGCTGGACGGCCTGCGTCGGGCGCTGCTGGAGCGCAGCCGCGACCGCGACGCCGACCTGCGCGAGCGCATCGCCTGCGGCTTGGTGCTCGGCGACCTGGGCGACCCGCGCTTCGAGCGCCGCCGCGGCGCCGACGCCGACGTCCTGGTCCCGCCGCTGGTCGACGTCCCCGGCGGGCCGTACCCGGTCGGCGACGACGTGCCCTACGAGATCTACGGCACGGTCACCGCCACCCATATCCCGCGCCACACCGTCGACGTCGCGCCGTTCGCCCTCGGCCGGTTTGCGGTGACGAACGCCGAGTGGGCGTGCTTCATGGCGGCGGGCGGCTACGAGGATCCGCGCTGGTGGGACACCGACGCCGCCCGCGCCTGGCAGCGCGGCGAGACGACGGCGGCGGGCATGCACGCCTCGATCCGGTTCTTCCGCGACCTGTATCGCGACCAGCCGAAGCTCCTGCAGGAGGCGCGCGACGCCGGGGCCTACGACGACGAGATCCTCGAGCGCTGGCACCTCCGGCTGGCGATGTCCGAGCCGGAGCTCGACGCGCACCTCCACGAGCTGTATCCCGGCGGCCCGATCCGGGCGCCGCGCCTGTGGGGCGACGAGCGCTTCAACCGGCCGTCGCAGCCGGTGGTGGGCGTGACGTGGCATGAGGCCCGCGCCTATTGCCTGTGGCTGTCGTTCCAGCTCGACCGCCCCTTCCGGCTGCCGTCCGAGGTCGAGTGGGAGGCGGCGGCCCGCGGCGCCGCAGGCCGGGCCTACGCTTGGGGCGACGCTTTCGACCCCCTGCGCTGCAACGTCATCTCGACGCACGTCATGCGCCCGTCGCCGATCGGGATCTTCCCCGACGGCGACACCCCGGAAGGGCTGTCCGACATGACGGGCAACACCGCCGACCTGACGCTGAGCGGCTTCGGCCACAGTCCCGACGTGGCGGACTTCGGGTACCCGTACGCGGCCGGCGACGGCCGCGAGGACGTCGACGCCGGCGCCGCCGCCTATCGCGTCGCGCGCGGCGGCGGCTGGCTGGACAACGCGGTGAGCGCACGGGCGGCGTGCCGCAATGTATGCCACGTGACCGAGACGGGGGACAATATCGGCTTCAGGCTGTGCAGCAGTGAGCGCAACTGAGCCTCCCTCGGCGCGGGACGAACACCGACGTTGCCCAGGAACATGGTGTGATCCGGCCCCGAAGGACGGAAGTCTCCTTTCAGGGCATGACACATCGCAGACACAGCACGGTTGCTCGACGCGGGTGCTCCCTGGGATCTCCGTCGACGCGGCGTGTCACGCCCCCACGAAGTCCCTCTCCCAGCATTGGGAGAGGGACCGGCTGCGCGCAGCGCAGCCAGGGTGAGGGCCGGCCGCCGCGAATGTCGCCGGCTGGCTAATCGTCTGCCGTCACGCACCCCTTGTACTGGTTGACGTTTATGCAGACGATCACCGAGCCTCGCTGCACCCAAACCTCCGGCTCCACCCCCCCCGGGAACCCCGGCACCACCGGCGGCACCGTGATCCCGATGTCGCCCGGGTCGACCGTGCCCCCGCCTTCGGGCACGATCTCGGTCTGGATGGTGCCGTCGGGTCCCACGCGCCACACCACCGCGTAGGCTCCCTCTCCGCCCGCCCCTTGCCGCACGCCGTCGGCCGGCGGTGCGTGGACGGGCGCCACGGCCGGCGCCGCGAAGGCGAAGCCGTTCGACAGGAACGGCAGCAGGATCGGCGGCGGGGTCGCGGTCGTCGCCGTCGGCGTCGCCGATGCCGTGGCGGTGGCCGCCACCGTCCGCGACGGCGTCGCGGTCGCCGCGGCCGTCCGCGACGGCGTGGCGGTGGCGGCCGTCGTCGCCGCGGCCGTCCGCGACGGCGTCGGGGTCGCCGACGCCGCCGTCGTGGCCACCGCGGTCGCCGATGCCGTCGCCGTCGCCGCGTTCGTCGCCGTCGCGGTAGGCGTGGCGGAGGGCGTGGCCGTCGCCGTCGCGGACGCCGTATCCGTCGCGGTCGGGGTGTGGGTCGCGGTCGGCGTATCCGTCGGCAGCGGCGTCGGCAGGAGCTGCAGCGAGATCGCGCCCACGACGAGGCCCGCCGGCGAGCGCAGGCGCCGGTCGAGCTCCTCCGGGGTGAGGGGGTTGAGCATCGGCTGGGCCACGACCAGCCGGGTGTCCGACTCGACGCCGACGGCCTTGGCGGCGTTGGCGGCGTCGCCGAACGTGTCGACCTCGCGCGAGGCGAAGGCCGCGGCGAGCCGATCGGCGTCGGCAACCGCGACACCGACGACCTGGTCCACGCGCTCCGGCTTGGTGCGCAGCACTTCCGGCGCCGCCGGACACTGGATCCCGAACTCGGTGTACAGCGCCTTCAGCGTCGGGAACCCGATCTGCGTCCGCCCCGCGCCCGGTCGGTAGTTCTCGCGCTGCTGCTCCACCCGCGCCAGGTGGCGCATCAGGCGGAAGCCATGGTCGTGGTTCATCGACGAGGCGACCAGCGCCAGGTTGCGGTAGTTCGGCGAGCAGCCCTCGCGCAGCCACGGGACGGCCGAGGGCCGACCGTCGCCGGTGACGAAGTTGAGGTTCCAGGCCTCGTCGAGGAAGTCGCCCTGCCCCGGGAACACGTTCGCGTCGATCGGCGCGATGCGGCCGCTGCGGCCGAGCAGCGTGACGGCGTTGTAGTTGAGGCCGACGAGCCACGTCCGGGCCCGGACGTCGACGTCGGGGAAGCCGGTGTCGATCTGCTTCTCGAGCCAGTCGTGGAAGGGCACCTTGCCCTGCATGTAGGGCTGCACCGAGACCACGATGGTCAACCCCGTGCGCCGCGCGAACGCGAACGCCTGGGCGTTCAGCGCCGTCTTGATGCGCTGGATCTCCGCCGGCGTCGTCCCGGTCGCCATCAGCCCGAGGTCGTAGACGCCGGAGTGCCACACGCTCGGCGCGAAGAACGGCTGGTAGATGTCGGGCATCGGCGCCGGGCGGTCGATCTTCTCGGGCTCGACGAGGCCGGCGAACAGCGCGTTGTCGCGCTTGCCGTCGTCCGAGGTCTCGCGCGCCACGGCCACGAGCGGCACGCCGACCCGCGCGCCGGTGATGACGGCGGCGCCGATCGCGCCGGCGGGGACCTCGGCCAGGTCGCGCGCGTCCCAGCTCGCCGCGGCGCCCGGCGCCAGCGAGGCGCTGCGCTCGACCGTGATCGTCCGGTCCTCGGCGACGACGACGAACTTGGCCTGCGCCAGGGTCGTCTGGTCGCCGGCGTTGGCGACGGTGACGCTGGTGCTCAGGTCGTCGTAGCCGCGCCGGAACACCGGGAGATAGGCCGTGCGCTGCGCCGTGGCCGCCGGCAGCGCCTCGTAGGCCGCCGCGCGCCGGGCGCCGTTCTCGATCTCGACCACGGTGGCCGCGAGGGCGGCGCCGCCGGCGCGGATGTCGGCCGTGGCGATGCATCCCGCCGGGAGCCCGCTCGTGCCGACCGCCAGGTCGGCGGGCGCCGGGCCCTGGGCGAACACCGCGGCGCTCCCCGCCGGGATGGCGTGCGGCGCACCGCCGTGGACGATGGTCTGGCCGGCACACGCGTTGCCCGGCACGTCTGCGCCGCGGTACGTCACGTTCACGGCGGCCGGCGCGGCGCCGGCGTTCATCACGACCACGAAGCTGTCCAGGACCGCGCCGCTCCCGTCGCCGCGGGCCTCGGCGCGCTGGTGCGCGACACGCGGCGCCACGAGGCGATCGCCGAGCACGCTGGCCCGGCTGGCGGCGACGGCGTATGCGGACTGGGCGGTGGCGGCCAGCTCGGTGGTGGCGACGGCCGCGATCTGGCCGCCGGCGCCGGCCTGGGCGGACAGCGCGCCGGCAAAGCCATCGGGCAGCGCCGCCAGGTCGGCATCGTTCGCCAGGTCGAGCTCGGTGGCCCCGCCGGCCGGAATGGTGCGCGAGAGCGAAGCGGCCGGCGCGCCGGCCCCCATCGCCGTGACCCGGATGGCCACGTCGACCGCCCGGTCGGTGCGCGCGTTCTGGATGCGGACGCGCGACGTGGCCAGGACGTCGCCGTGCCGGCGCACGACCCACGGGACCACGACGCGCGTGTCGGCCTCGCCGGCGCGGTAGGCCACGACGGCGCCGGTGGCGGGCCACTCGTTGCGGGCGACCGCCGCGCTGGCGAACGGCGTCGTCGGTCCGAGCGCAGCGCCGAGCTGGCCGTCCGGCAGCGCCGCGGCCACCGAGCCGACGCGCAAGACGTCGGCCGAGCGCGGCGGCGGCTCGAGCAGGATGGGCGAGAAGTCGTAGCTCTGACCGCCGGCCGTGAACCGGGCCGCGACCGCGGTCAGCGGGTCGATCGACGCCATGTTCTGCACCCACAGCTCGCCGACGGGCGGCTCGCCGGGGTCGAGGGGCCCGGCCGGGGCGGCGCCGGCGGGCGTGGGCGCCGGGCCGGCGAGCAGCGCAAGGATGCCGGCCGCCAGGGCCGGCAGGATCCAGCAAGCGGCGCGGCGGCCGCACGGCACGGGCGGGTAAGCGGGCTGAGCCAAGTTCACGGAGCCTCCGGAGGCGAGGGGGTAAGGCAACAATGATACCAAAAGGCAGTGGCTTCGCGCACGCAGAACGGGCGGGGATCCGGGGCACCGTCCGACGACGAGGTTTGCGTCAACCGCCGCTCCGATCGCCGCGTGCCGCGCTTTCCGCGCGGTCGGGCGGGGGGAAATGCATCGCCATGGCCAGCGAGGGGTCTGCAACGCCAAGGGTTGGTTGATGCGCGGATCCAGTGTAAGGAACCGCGGCCGGTACCCATGGCGAGCATGCGCGAGCTCGAGATGCAGGCAATCCATGCGATGCTCGCGATGAGCGGTCACAGGCCCGGAACACGGGAAGAGGCCGATGTCCGAATCCGGGAAGAGCGCGACAGCTGGGGTGCTTGACGATGCGCGCCTACCTCGACTCGGCACCCGTGATCTACTGGGTGGAGGACATGGCGGACTTCAAGCCGGCGCTTGCCGAGCTCCTGGTCCGGCCAGACAAGATCCTGTGCTGCAGCGAGCTTGTGCGGCTGGAATGCCGGGTCAAGCCCATGCGCGACCAGGCGTCGGTGCTGCTCGCCGCACTCGACCGCTTCTTCTCCCACGTGATCGACACGATCATCCCGATCTCGCGCCCCGTGGTGGATCGAGCCACCGACCTCCGTGCCCGCCACGCGTTCAAGACGCCGGATGCGCTCCACCTGGCTGCCGCCATCGAGGATGGCTGCGAGGTGTTTTTCACCAACGATCGCCGGCTGTCGCGGTGCACCGAGATCGAGGTCGACACGGTCTAGCACGACGCCGTCGGAGATCCCGTTGCGCTCGGGTGGCGCGCAAGGGACGACAAGGCGTCTTGCGGCCCACTCGCGGACCGTCTCCCGCAAGGTCTGCGCCCGCTGCAATCATCCGCCTGCCCGCTCGCGTATCACGTGCAGAAGTCGGCCAACGGACACCGCAGACCCGAGCATTGGAGCCGGGCCGACGCCCGCATCGAACGTTGAATCCAACCCGAAACACCTTACGCGAACAGGAGACCTGAACCATGCGCAAGTGGATGACCGTCGCCAGCATCGCCGCCGTGCTCACGGCGGCGTTCGCCTTCGGCTTCACCTCGGCCGCCAGCGCCCAGACCAGCGACGGCCAGGGCATCGGCGCCGACACCGCCGTCGACCACGCCGGCGGCCCCGGCCGCGGCGGCCGCGGTCCGGGTGGTCCCGGCGGCCCGCGCGAGCCGCGCGGCACGCCCGGCACCCCGCGCGAGCCCGGCGCCCAGCCCGCGCCGCCTTCCGACGAGTGCCTGGCCCTCATGCAGGCCGTGCGCACGGCGTGCCCGTGCAAGGGCCCGGACGGCAACGGCTGGGGCAGCCACGACGACTACGTGCAGTGCGTGACCACGGCGCTGGGCGGCGCCACCGACGCGTGCGCCACCAAGATCCTCGAGCGCGCCCGGAGCTCGAAGGTCGGCGAGCCGGGCTTCGAGTGCAAGCGCCCGCACCGCCGCGGCCCGGGCCACCCGAAGCCGACGGCCACGCCCGAAGGCCTCTGATCCTTCCGGCCCACACCGGTACCGAGGCGCGCGCGGTCGGGCCACCGCGCGGGATGCGCCGGACGGGAATCGCCGCCCCCTGGGGAACCGGGGGGCGGCGTCGCGTCCGGGGGCGTGCCGCCGGCGCGCATCGATTGCACCCCCGGCCGCTCCCCCGTATACTCCGCCGTGCATGGCACCCGACCCCATCGACGATCGCCCCGATCGGCGCGCACGTACGGCCCGCCGCGCGCCCGGCGATCCCGGCACGCTGCGGAGGAGACCAGCATGAAGTGGCGTCAAGGACGGCGGAGCGAGAACGTCGAGGACATCCGCGGCGGCGGATCCGGCGGGTTCGGCGGCTACGGCGGCGGCCGCGTGGTGCAGGTCGGCGGCGGCGGGCTGGGCTGCGTGCTCGTGCTCCTGCTGCTCAGCATGGTGCTCGGCGTGGACCTGACCCCGCTCGCCGGCGGGCTCGGCGGGCAAGAGGTCGTGGTGCCGGCCGAGGAGCAGGCTCCGGCCGGCGCGCCGGACGCGCGGCCGCCCGACGAGGCCGCCGATTTCGTGTCGGTCATCCTCGCCGACACCGAGGACACCTGGGGCGCCCTCTTCTCCGCCGCCGGCGAGACGTACGACCCGCCCAAGCTCGTGCTCTACGAGGACATGGTCCAGTCGGCGTGCGGCGTCAACTCGGCCGCCACCGGGCCGTTCTACTGCCCGATGGACCAGAAGGTCTACCTCGACCTCGGCTTCCTGCGCGAGCTGCGGCGCCTCGGCGCGCCGGGCGACTTCGCGTTCGCCTATGTCATCGCCCACGAGGTCGGGCATCACCTCCAGCACCTCATGGGCACCGACGCGCAGGTGCAGCGCCTCCAGCGGCAGGTCAGCCAGGCCGACGCCAACGCGCTCTCGGTGCTGATGGAGCTCCAGGCCGACTGCTACGCCGGCGTGTGGGCCAACCACGCCCAGGCCCAGCGTCAGATCCTCGAGGAAGGCGACGTCGAGGAGGGCATCAACGCCGCCGCCTCGGTCGGGGACGACCGCCTGGCCCGCATGGCCGGCCGCTCGATCCCGCGCGACGCCTTCACCCACGGCTCGTCGCAGGAGCGGGTGGCGTGGTTCAACACGGGCTGGGAATCGGGGGACCTCGAGGCGTGCGACACGTTCGCCCGGGCGGGATTGCGCTGAGCACGGCGGCTGCGGCCGCCATGTTAAATGTTGTTATCGCTCCTTCGACATTCGTATAATGTCGACCGCGTGCCCCAAACCCGCGGCAGAGCGTGTCGCGGGTTTTGCACGCCACGGCACACTGTGCGACAGATTACGAGGAGAAGAGAGAAGATGATCACCTTTCGCAAGACCTCCCTGCTTGCGATGACGCTGGCCCTCACCGCCGGGATGAGCCTGGTGGCCTGTGGCGGCCAGCCCGCGGAGCCCACCGCCGAGCCGATGGCCGAGCCGGCCACCGCCGAGGTCATCGAGGTTCCCACCGAGGTGCCGACCGAGGCGCCGATGGTCAGCACCGACGACATCGTCACGCTGATCAGCAACGACCCCAACCTCAGCACGCTCGCCGGCTTGCTGGCGACGGCCGGCCTGACCGAGACCCTCAAGGGCACCGGCCCGTTCACGGTGTTCGCGCCGACGAACGACGCCTTCGCCGCCCTGCCGGCCGGCACGCTCGACGGGCTGACGCCCGAGCAGGTCGCCGAGATCCTCAAGTACCACGTGGTCGCCGTCAAGCTGATGGCTGCGGACGCCGTCATGCTCAACGGCCAGACGGCCTCGACGCTGGCGATGGACGCCGACGGCAACCCGCAGACGTTCACGGTCACGGCCGACGGCACGTCGGTCATGATCAACGACGCCACGGTCACCACGGCGGACGTGGCCGGCGCGAACGGCGTGGTCCACGTCATCGACAAGGTGCTCATGCCGGCCGCGGCCGGCGAGGGCGAGATGGACGCCGCGGCCACCCCGGCCGAGGGCGGCGCGATGACCGAGCCGACGGCCGCGGCGACGACCCAGCCGTAACGCGTGGCTCGGGGTCGGGGTTCGTCGCAGCCGCGGCGCGCCGCCACCGGCCAACCGAAGCACGAGAGCCTGGACGGGCCCGCGGGATCGACCGCGGGCCCGTCCGTCGTTTCCGGCGCCGGGGCCGCCGGAGCCCCGGCGCATGGGCGGGTCGTCGCCCCGGCTGCTCCGCGCCGTCGGCCCCGATGCGCGCCCGACGCCCCGCCTACAACCCCCCGAGCCGCGGCTGCTCGGCCTCCGGCCCCTCGTGCCCCGGCGCGGGCCGCCGGACGCGGGGCGCCGCCCACCCGCCGGCGCGAGCAGGCCGTCCGGGCCGGGGCGGCGCGCCGGCGGCGTCCCCGTCGGTCGCCGCCGCATGCGCCACCCGCGCCAGCCGCGCCCGGGCCACGCGCGCCGCGGCGTTGTGGTCGACGACCGGCGCCGGGTAATCCCGGCCGACGACGCAGCCGGCACGCCGCTGGACCGGGTCCGGCATCAGCCACGGCGCGTGGAGGTAGCTGTCGGGCACGCCTTCGAGCTCGGGCACCCAGCGGCGGATGAACAACCCGTCGGGATCTTGCGCCCGGGCCTGGAGGGTCGGGTTGTAGATGCGCGGGCCGGCACGGCCCGCGGTGCCGGCCTGGATCTGGACCTGGGGGTAGTGGATGCCCGGCTCGTAGTCGGCGAACAGCCGCGCCAGGTGCAGCGCCGGCTCGCGCCAGTGCAGCCACAGGTCGTGGGCGGCGAACGACACCAGCATCGCGCGCATCCGAAAGTTGAGCCAGCCGGCGCCCGCCAGGGCCCGCATGGCGGCGTCGACCAGCGGGTAGCCGGTGCGCCCGGCGCACCAGGCGGCGAACCGCTCGGCGTCGAACGCATCCTCGCGCAGCCCGTCGTAGGCCGGCTCCCAGTTGCGGGTCTCGATGGCCGGCAGGTCCTCGAACGCCTGGATGCAGTGGCAGCGCTGCTCGATCCGGCCGCCGAAGACGGCGAGCGCGTGCAGCCAGTCGCCGCCGCCCGCGCCGCGCGCCGCCCGGCCGCCGGTCCGGACGGCCGCCAGCCGCGCGTGCGCCGCCTGGTGCGCCCGGCGCAGCGACAGCGTCCCGTGCGCCAGGTGCACGCTGAGGCGCGACGAGCCCGACCAAGCCGTCACCGGGCTGGCGGCGTCGAGGTGATACCGTGCGCCACGGTGGTCGAGGAAGTCGTCGAGGGCCGCCAGCGCCGCCGCCTCGCCGGCCGGTGCGATCTCGACCCGGTCGTCGGGCGCCAGGCCGAGCATGGCGTGCGACGGGAGCGCGCCGGGCTCGATGGGCCGGCCGTCGGCGTCGGCGGGGAGCGGGGCGAGGGCGGTGGGGACGGGGGCCAGCGGCTGGCGCAGGTCCAGCCGCCATGCGTCGGGACGGCGCTCGTCGCCCGCGCCGGGGCGCACGATCCCGGGCTGCGGGAGGGCGTGCCATGGGATGCCGGCCGCCCGCGCCCACGCCCGCACCGCGCCGTCGCGCACGGCGGCCGCGGCCGTCAGGGTCTCGTCGTGCGACCACAGCGCCGCGATCGGCCATGCGCGGCCGAGGCGCTCCAGCACGTCGGCGGCATCGCCGAACCGCACGACGAGCGGCTGCCCGAGGCGGCCGAGCGCGAGGCGCAGGTCCTCGAGCGCGTCGCGCAGGCCGGTCCAGTGCCGCGGGCTGAAGTCGGCCGCTCCGATCACGGCCGGCTCGACGATGTACAACGGCAGCACCGGCCCGCGGCGCGCGGCCTGATGGAGCGGGGCGTGGTCGTGGACGCGCAGGTCGCGCCGGAACCAGACGACGTGGACGCCGCCGCCCGACGGGGTCACGGCACGTTCGGCAGGTTCGTCAACGCGTGCATCGTGCCGGCCACCCGCGCACGCGCCAGCTCGATGGACGCGATGAAGTCGCCGATCGACTGCTTCTCGGTGTCGCCGGCCGCGCCGCGATAGGCGTCGTGCAGCGCGGCGACGACGCCGTCGAAGATCGCGACGGCCTGCCGGAGCTTGAGGAGCGTGTCGACCTCGGTGGCCTGACCGATGGTCGCGAGCAGCGCCGCCACCTCGCCGAGCCCGCGTTCGACGTCGCTTCGGCGCTCCCCGAGCGCCAGTCCGCGCGCCGTTTCGCCGAGCTGTGTGACCTCGCCGGCGGCGGACGCCATGGCCGTCGCGAAGGCCGGCGCCGCCTCGGCGGCCGAGGTGGCACGAACGGCGCCGACGGCGGTCCCGGTGGCTGCGGCTCGCGCCAGCCCCGCCTGCCCCGTCGCCTGGGCGCTGACATCCGGCGTCGCATCCGCGGCCACCGCCGACGCGGTCGCCTTGGCCGCGGCCTTGCTGGCCTCCGGCGGCGGCAGCGTCGTGGCGGCATCGGCGGCCGGTGGCGCGCCCGTGGCGGCGGCGCCGGGCGGAGTCTGATCGGTCGGCGCCGCGCAGGCCGCGATCCCGCAGATGACGGCGACGAGGAGGGCGGCGCCGGGGTGGCGGGCCGATCGTCGATCACGGACCATGACTGAGCTTCCTTTCAAGGATGAGCGGACCCTCACGATCCCCGCGGCCGACCGCGGTGGACGCACGGGGTGCGCGGCATCAGGGCACGCCGGCGACGAGCAGGCCCTCCGCGGCGGCGGCATCGTTGAGGCGTTGGTCGAACGCGTGGAACAAGAGCGGCTGGCCGGTGCGGAGCTTCACGAGAAGCGCCGAGGCGAGATGAATGCAGTCCCCAGCGCGCAGCGGATGGCGCGCGAACAGGCCCTCGGTGGCGGCGATCACCTCGTCCGTCAGCTCCACCACCATCAGCGCGGCGAGATCCTGCCCGAGGCTCGCCGCCAACGCGTTGCGCTGAGCAGGCGTGACATGTCCTTCGCGCGTGCGCCGCGCCAGCGCCGAGAGGATCTCGACCTGCGACCAGCGGCTGGTGGCCCTCAGCGGCATCGAGAGCCAGTCATGCACGCGCTCGCTCCCCTCCTCGCTGACGTAGCGCTTGACCAGGGCGCTGGCGTCGAAGTACGCGATCACACCCGATCCCGGCGGTCCTCGACAATGGCCTCCGACAGTGTGACGGCCGCGATCCGGAGCGGCGTGCGCAGTGGCAGGTCGGGGCTTGTGGGAAGCGTGATCAGCCCTTCCGCCGCCATTCGGAGAAGGCGATCGTCCAGCGCCGACGCAGATGCAGCCAAGCCGTGCAGCTCGGCCACCGGCCGCCCGCGCTCCGTGATGATCACGCGGGTTCCCCCGCGCGCGGCTCGCAGGTAGCTCCCCAACCGGTTCTTGAGCTCGCGCGCACCGACGACGATCGACATATGGCCATTGTAGCCACATCGTGGCAAACGGGTCAACCCGGCCCGTGTCGAGGCCACCCACCAGGCCGGCCCGAGGCGGCCGGTCACGCCCGCGCGCCGCGCGACGTCTTGACGGTGCGTCGACCGCCTCGGCTCGACGCGTGTCATCCCTCCCCGACCTCAAGGACATCACCGTGCACTTCCTCGTCATCGGCGGCACCATCTTCCTCGGCCGGCACCTCGTGCCCGCCGCGCTGGCGCGCGGGCACACCGTGACGCTCTTCAACCGCGGCCAGCACAACCCCGACCTGTTCCCGGACGTCGAGGTGCTGCGGGGCGACCGCAACGGCGACCTCGCGGCGCTCGACGGGCGGCGTTGGGACGCGGTGGTCGACACGTGCGGCTATGTCCCGCGCCAGGTGCGGCGGATGACCGATGCGCTCGCGGGCCGCGTGGGCCACTACACGTTCGTCTCGTCGATCTCGGTGTACGCCGACGAGGGGACGCCGCACCTCGACGAGTCGGCCGCGGTCGGCACCCTGGCCGACCCGACGGTGGAGCGTGTCGACGGCGAGACCTACGGTCCGCTCAAGGCGCTGTGCGAGCAGGCGGCCGAGGCGGGCATGCCGGGCCGGGCGCTCGTCGTCCGTCCGGGGCTGATCGTGGGCCCGTGGGACCCGTCGGACCGCTTCACGTACTGGCCGGTGCGCGTCGCGCGCGGCGGCGCGTTCGCGGCCCCCGCGGGGCCGGACCTGCCGGTCCAGGTGATCGACGTGCGCGACCTGGCCGAGTGGACGGTGCGCCAGGTCGAGGCCGGTGCGACCGGGACGTTCAACGCGGCCGGGCCGGCCGCGCCGTTGACGATGGGCGCGGTGCTCGACACGTGCCGCGCGGTGGCCGGCGCCGACGCCCGGCCGGTCTGGATCCCGGAGGCCGTCCTCGCGGCCCACGGCGTCGGGGCCTACGTCGAGATGCCGCTGTGGGTGCCGGCGGCCGCCGCGGGGCTGTCGACGGTGGACGTCGGCAAGGCGGTGGCGGCAGGGCTGACGTTCCGCCCGCTGGCCGACACGGTGCGCGACACCCTGGACTGGTCCCGCACGTGGCCGGCCGACCGGCCGCTGCGCGCGGGGCTGTCGGCCGAGCGCGAGGCGGCGCTGCTGGCGGCGGTGGGGTGAGCCCGCCCTTGACCCTGCCGGGCGCCCGGTCATAATACTGCCGACCGCCATTCCCGCCCGCTCCGAGGCCGCCCGACCATGTTGCGCGATGCTTTCCTGACGCTGTCACAGTCCAAGACCCTGGCCCGCTTCATGACGTCGAGCCGGTTGCCGTGGTACGCGGCCCGCCGCTTCGTGGCCGCCCAGGCCATCGACGAGGCCCTGGCCGTGGTGTCCGACCTCAACCGCGCCGGCATGCGCGCCACGCTCGACCACCTCGGCGAGAACGTCGCCACCGAGGCCGAGGCCGCCCAGGCGCGGGCCGCCTACCTCGAGGCCCTGGACCGCATCCACGCCACCGGCGTCCACTCCGGCATCTCGCTCAAGCTGACCGCGCTCGGCATGGACGTGTCGACCGCCGTGGCCACAGACAACCTGCGCCGGGTCGTGGCCCATGCCGGCCGGTTCGACCCGCCGATCTTCGTGCGCGTCGACATGGAGTCGTCGGACTACACGGCCCGCACGCTCGACGTCTTCGCCGCCGTGCGCGCCGAGCACCGCAACGTCGGCATCGTCGTCCAGTCGTACCTCTATCGGACCGGCGACGACGTCGAGCGCCTCATCGCCCAGGGCGCCGGCGTGCGGCTGTGCAAGGGCGCCTACCGCGAGCCCGCGAGCGTGGCCTACCCCGACAAGCGCGACGTCGACGCCGCGTACCTCCGGCTGGCGGGGCGGCTGCTCGGCCCCGAGGCGCGCGCGGCCGGTGTCTATCCCGCCATCGCCACGCACGACACGGCGATGATCGACTGGGTCAAGGCCCATGTGGCCGCGCACGGCGTGCCGCGCGACGCCTTCGAGTTCCAGATGCTCTTCGGCGTGCGCCGCGACCTGCAGGCGGCGCTGGTGGCCGAGGGCTACCGCATGCGCGTGTACGTCCCGTACGGTCTGCAATGGTACCCGTACTTCATGCGCCGCCTCGCGGAGCGCCCCGAGAACGTCGCCTTCGTCCTGCGCAACGTGCTGCACGAGCTGCGCCGGGGCGGGCGGTAGCTTGGGGGGCGCCGCGTAACCCGCGGCGCCGCGCATCCGTCCCTCCCGCTAGAACGCCGACCGTGACCCGGCGCACGCCCATGCCCACGCGGCGCCTTCCGCCAGGCCCGCGCAGCCACCACCCCCAGGAGCAAAACGTGCCCGCATCGCGCAGATTCCGCCCGGCGGCCGGACCGGCCGCCGCCGCGTCCCTCGTGGCCGCCGCCGTCGCCGGCGCCGCCGTCGCCGCCCTGGCCGGCTGCGCGGGCGGGCCGTCGGGCGCGCGGGACGGCGGCGCGCCGCCGTCGGGCGCGCAGGGGACGGTGACCGCCACCGTGGCGTCGACCACGCCGACCGATCCGGCGACCACGACGCCGACCGACCCGCCGGCGCCGACGGCGACCGACACCGCGACCGCCGCGCCGTCGGCCACGCCCAGCCCGGCGCCGTCCGAGACCCCGACGGTCGTCAACCTGCCGTACGCCGCGCGCCAGGCACGCTTCGCCGCCGAGCAGACGCGGTTCTGGGGCCTGCAGTTCAGCATGGAGTTCGACCCGCTGGCCTACCTCGACAGCATCACGGTCGAGCTGCCGCGCGCCCGCGGCGCCGGGCTGACGGGCGTGCGCACGACGCTGCGCTGGGAGCAGGTCGAGCCGCGCAACGTCGCGCCGGACGCGTACGACTGGAAGGCGTCCGACCGCAAGCTCGGCGACTACTCGCGCGCCGGCTTCGACGTGCTGGTATCGGTGGTGGAGTACCCGCGCTGGGCCACCGAGTACCGCTGCGGCGGCGCGCTGCTGCCCGGCATGGAGGCCGAGTGGCGCCAGTTCATGCGCGCGGCCGTCGCGCGCTACAGCCAGCCGCCGTACCGCGTGGTGGCCTGGGAGATCGGCAACGAGGTCGACGGCGAGACGGTGGTGCGCGACGACGACTTCCAGCGGCCGCCCGAGTGGGGCCAGGGCGAGCCGACAACGCCCGACGGCGGCTGCTGGGGCGGGCGGGCGGCGCAGTACAAGGAGTTCCTCCGCATGGCCTACGAGGAGGCCAAGGCCGTCGACCCGGGCATCCCGGTCACCATCGGCGGCCTGGCCTACGCCGACGTCAACGGCTGGTTCGACGTGCGGTTCCTCGACGACCTCCTGGCCGCCGGCGGCGGGGCGTACTTCGACTTCCTGGGCTACCACTGGTTTTCCAACCTCAAGGACGTGTTCCCGGCGCTGCCGACGGGCCCCGAGAAGCATCGCCAGATCGCCGACACGCTGCGGCGGGCGGGCGTGAGCAAGCCCATCTGGCTGACCGAGAGCTACCGCTTCACGACGGCCGGCCAGCCCGAGACGCGCGCCCAGCAGATCGACTTCGTCACCAAGGAGCTGGTCGAGGTGGTGGCGCGCTCCGACATCAAGCGCGTGTACTGGTACGGCTGGGTGGACTTCCCGGCGGGGTGGTCGACGGCCGAGCGCGGCATCGTGACCCACCAGCACGTGCCCAAGCCGGCGTTTGCCGCCCTGCCGTATGTCGTCAACTACACCCAAGGGGTGGTCGAGGACATCTCGACCGACCGCGTGACGGCCTTCCGGTTCCGCCCGCCGCGCGGCACGGGCCACACCGTCATCGCGTGGTCGCGCGACGGGGCGCCGGCCAAGCTCTCGCTCCCGGCCCGGTCCGCCCAGCCGGCGCGCGTGACGTTCTTCCCCAAGGACATGCTGATGGCCGGCCGGTGCTGCGGGCGGGTCGACGTGGCGCCGGCCGGCGGCACGTACACGCTCGACGTCGGCGCCGACGCGGTCTTCGTGGCCATCGACCGCGAGGCGATCCCGGGCGCGACGGGCGCGCTCGAGGGCGAGGCGCCGGCGCCGGATTGAACCGCGGGCCGACGTCTGATAGAATCGCGGCCGCAACGACGACCCGTCCGGCAGCCCTGTCCGCCGGTGTCCGATCGCGACCCGACACGCCCCCGGAGACGTCATGCTGAGTGACCTCAACGCCTTCCTGCCCGTCCTGACGCTCGTCGTCACCGCCCTGGCCATCATGGTGGCCGACTGGTTCCTCCCCGAGGGCGACCCGCGCCCGCCGGCCACGCTGGCGGTGGTCGGCCTGTCGGCCACCGGCGCGGTGCTGGCGCGCGGCTGGCTGGTGGCCGACACGCCGGCGTTCGTGCACGCCGTCGCGCGGCCCGGCCCCGGGCCGGCCGAGGCGGCGATGGTGTGGCACGACGGCTTCGGGGTGTTCGCGGGGGCGGTGCTGGTGGTGGCCGCGCTCCTGACGGTGCTGCTCGGGCTGGACCACGCGCGCCGCCGGCCGGCGCTGGCCCGGGCGGAGCACGTCGTGCTCGTGCTCCTGGCGACCGCGGCGATGCTGTTGGTGGCGATGGCCAACGACCTCATCCTGGTGTTCCTCGGCATCGAGACGTTCTCGATCGCGCTGTACGTGCTGGCGGGCTTCCTGCGCGAGGAGCGGCCGAGCCTCGAGGCGGCGATGAAGTACTTCGTGCTCGGCGCGTTCGCGGCGGGCTTCCTCTTGTACGGCATCGCGCTGGTCTACGCGTCCACGGGCACGACCAACCTCGAGGTGGTCGCCGCGATCCTTGCGGCCGAGGTCCACAGCCTGCCGCGCGTGGCGTACGTCGGGCTGGGGCTCATCCTGGTGGGGCTGGGCTTCAAGGTGGCGGCGGTGCCGTTCCACCAGTGGACGCCGGACGTGTACGAGGGCGCCCCGACGACCGTGACGGCGTTCATGTCGGCGGCGACCAAGACGGCGGCGTTCGCGGCCTTGATGCGCGTGCTGTGGGTGGGCTTCGCGCCGCTGGCCGACGCTTGGGTGCCGCTGGTGACGGGCGCGGCGGTGCTGACGATGGTCGTCGGCAACCTGTCGGCGTTGGTGCAGGTCGACCTCAAGCGCATGCTGGGCTTCAGCGCGGTCGCGCATGCGGGCTACCTGCTGGTGGCGGTGGCGGCGGGTCCGGCGCTCGGCGCGAGCGCCCTCCTGTTCTACCTCCTGGTGTACGCGCTGATGAACCTCGGCGCGTTCGGCGCGCTCCTGGCCATCGGGCCGGTGGGCCCGGAGGGGCGCGACGCGACCAACCTGCGCGATCTGCGCGGGCTGTGGACGCGCTCGCCGGGCGTGGCGCTGGCGCTGGCGGTGTGCCTGATCGGGCTGACGGGGCTGCCGCCGACGGCGGGCTTCATGGGCAAGTGGTACATCTTCATGGCGGCGGTCGACGCCGACCTGACGTGGCTGGCGGCGGTGATGGTGCTCGCCAGCGTGGTGTCGGCGTTCTACTACCTGCGGCCGGTGGCGCTGATGTTCGTCGCGCCGCCGGAGGACCCGGCGGTGGTCGCGCCGCGCCGCGCGACGGCGGTGGCGGTCGGCGTGGCGGCGGCGCTGGTGGCGCTGGCGATGGTGGTGCTCGGCCCGGTGGCGACGGCGGCGACGGGCGCTTCGATGGCCGGCGCTTCGCCCGACGGTCTGCACGGCGCGCGCGCCGGCGAGCCCGGATCGGGAGCGCTGTCGGGAGCGCCGTAGGGCGCACGGGGCACCGGGAGGCACCGGCATGGCGCTCAATCTGGACGCGGCCAACCGCGCGGCGCTGGTCCGGCTCCTGCAGCCGGTCTTCGCGACGCAAGACCAGCGGCGGGCGCTCGTGGAGCTCGCGCTGGGCTGGGACAGCCCGGCGCTGGCGACCATCGACTGGAGCGGCGAGGCACAGGTGTTCACGGTGCGGCTCGTCGGGGTGTTGGCGGACTTCGGCGAGGTGGCACCGGGCCAGCAGGCGCTCGTGGCGGTGCTCGCGACGCTGCGCGAGCGGCTGGGGGCCGACCGGCAGGCGGAGATCGACGACCTGCTCGACGCGCTGGCCGGGGCACGGCAGCGCGAGGTGGCGCGAGCCCAGGCGGCGTCGGTCGGGGCGGGCTTCGAGGCGCTGAGCCGGCTCGTGGGCTCGCCGGAGATCGCGGCGCTCCTCCGGCGCTACCAATCCGACTTCGAGGGCGCGCGTTCCAAGGTCGGCACCATCGGGCACTACAAGGCGCTCCACGACGGGTTCCAGGCGCTCGAGGACCTCTACGCGGTGCTCAACGGCCGGCGCCAGCGGCTGGCGGAGCACGCCGACGACTGGGACATGTTGGCGCTCGAGAGCGGCGACCTCGGCGACGCCGTGGCGGCGCTGCTGGCGGAGGGCGCGGACGCGCGGTTTGCGGCGCAGGACGCCCCTGTGATGAGCCTCCTGCGCCGGGGCAGCGACACGGTCGCGGCCGCGGCGGCGGCGCGCCGGCTGGACCAGCTCGAGTCGGGGTTGATGTCGCTGCAGCGGGCGATCAATCTCGGGCTGGCGGGGTTCAACGACAAGCTCCTGGCGGCGGCCGGCGAGCTGCCGCTGACGCGGCTCAACGAGGCGATGGCAGGCCTCCGCGGCAGCCTCGTGTCGCTGCCGGGGGTCGACCCGGCGGTGCCGGCGCGGGTCGATGCCGCGGCGGCGGCGATGGACGCGCTGGCGCGCCAGCTCGTCGTCCTGGTGCAGGCGCATGGGCAGTCGCAGGACCTCGACGACGAGCTGCGGCGGGTGGCGACGACGTTCGTGCTGCAGCACGACATCGGCGAGGTGCGCAACGCGTGGGAGGACATCAAGGCGCTGGCGGCGCCGCTCCACGCGGGCGAAGGCGAGGCGGCGGCGCCGGGGCTGGCGCGGATCCGCGAGGAGCAGGCGCGCGTGGACGGCGCGCTGGACGGGCAGGACGAGGCACGGATCGAGGAGATGTTCCGGCGCTACCGGAGTCGGTTCGCGGCGTACTTCCGGGCGCTGGACAAGCAGCTCCTCGACCTTTGCGCACAGATCGAGTCCATCGACGAGCCGCTGGGCTTGCTGCTGGGGAGGCTGACATGAGCGACGTGGACGCGAACGCGGCGGGCACGGGGGGCGAGGGCACGGGCACGGGCACGGGCGACGGCTTCGGAACGGGCGACGGCTCGGGGACCGGCGCGGGATTCGGAGCCGGCGTGGGCTCCGACGTCGAGGCGGCGGCGTATCCGTCGCTCGATGCCCTGCAGCAGGCGCACGCCGAGCTGCTCAAGGCGCGCCGGCAGGAGGCGGGCGACGGCTGGTCGTCGGCGTTCGCCAACCAGGTGGCGGCGTTCCTCGAACGCGGGCGGCTGACGGGAATCCGGCTCGGCCCGTTTGCCGATCGCCAGGTCGCGCAGTCGACGCTGGACTTCTGGCGCGCGGCGCTGGCCCGTCAGGGCTGGTCGTCGGTGGAGTCGGCGCTGGTGGACTTCGACCCTTCGCAGCGCCACCTGACGTTCGGCGACGCGATGGTGCGGCTGCGGCGGCAGCAGCGGTGGATCGCGGTGCTGTCGGTGGCGGTGCTCGCGACCGCGGCGGCGCTGGGGGTGGCGCTGTGGCAGGCGCTCGAGGCGCGCGAGCAGACGGCGCGGGCGGAGGCGGAGGCCGATGCAGCGCGGGTGGCGCAGGCGACGTCGGTCGCGGCATCGGAGGCGTTGTTCGACGAGCTGGGGCAGAAGGCGGCGACGCTCGAGGCGCGGCTGACGGCGCCGCCGACGGGGGGCGGCGTGGTGGAGGGGACGGACACGCCGTCGGGATCGGGGGGGCCGGGGACCGCGGCGGCGCGGACGGCGACGCCCGCGGGCACGGACCGCGGCACGACGGCCCCGCCCGCGCCGTCGTCGCCGGAAGGCACGGCGACGCCTGCGACGGCGGCGTCACCGACGGCCGCCGCGGAACAGCCGTGGGTCCAGTACGACCCCGCGACCATCCAACGCGAGATCGAGCAGATCCGCGCCACGCAGGAGGCGATCGGCAACGTCGCGCTGGCGCAGCGCGTGGCGCGGCCGCCGGCGATCGACGGCGACCTCGGGGAGTGGGCGGACGGCCCGGTGGTGGAGTCGCGGTACGTGGTGTACACCGAGGCGGGCTGGGACGGGACGGTGGACGTGGCGGCGCGCTGGCGGCTGGCATGGGACGACGACGCGTTGTATCTCGGCGTGGCGGTGGAGGACGACGCGCACGTGCAGATGCAAGCCGACACCGACCTGTTCAAGGGCGACAGCGTCGAGATCCAGCTCGACACGGGCCGGGTCGACGGCCGACCGCCGAGCCTGGACGCCGACACCTACCAGTGCATCCTCTCGCCGGGGGACTTCGAGAAGCTTGCGCCGGCGTGGCAGTGCTTTCGCGGCAACGATCGGGGCGAGATGAAGCCGGTGGCGGCCGACTCGGCGCGACTGGCGGCGCGGCCGTCGGGCGCGGGCTACGTGATCGAGGCGTCGGTGGGCTGGCGGGACCTCGGGGTGGCGGCGGAGGCGGGCCGCACGTTCGGCGCGGCGTTCAGCGTGACCGACACCGACACGCCGGGGGCGCGGGCGCAGGAGGTGTTCCTGTCGAACGTGGCCGCCCGGCGCTGGTCGGACCCGACGACGTGGGGGATCTTGCGGCTGGCGGCGGGGCGGTACAAGTATTGAGGCGGGTGGGGCTGCGCGATGCTGAGGAAGCTGGGAGGACAGGTTCTAGTAGATGACCGCGCGCGACCCGCTTTCGCGTTCAGCGGATGCTGGGTGGCGTGGGGATGATCGAGGTCGCGAGATCGCGGCTGGCAGCGCTTGGAGGAACCGCGTGTCAGGACTTGTGTTGACGCCGGCCGACGTGTCGGCCCTGGTCGAAGTGCTCCGCCCGAGCCTGGCGACGGTGCCGGCGCGGCGGGCACTGGTGGAGCTGGCGCTGGGCTTCGGGAGCCGGGCGCTGGACGGCATCGACTGGAGCGGCGACGCGCAGGCGTTCACGGTGCATCTGATAGGGGTTCTGGCTGCGTATGGCGACGTCGCACCGGGCGAGCCTGCGCTAGTGGCGGTGCTGGAGATGCTGCGCGAGCAAGTGGGGGTGGACCGGCAGGCGGCGATCGACGGGCTGGTGGCGCAGTTGCGCGCGGCGGGGGGGCGTGACGGCGCGAGCGGCGGGTCGCCCGCCGGAGCAGGGGGTGGATCGCGCGTCGGGCCGGCGGCCGGAACGGGGATCGCGGTCGGGTCGGGGTCGACGCCGGGCCAGCGGCGCCGGAAGGCGGACCGGCTGGCGGAGCTGCAGGCGAAGTACGACACGTTCGGGCGGCGGATCGCGGCGCTGGACACCGACATCGGGCGGGAGACGGATTCGCTGCGGCGTCAGGTGCTCGAGGAGCGCAAGGCAGAGGTCGTCGCGGAGCGGGACGCGGTGGCGGCGGAGATGGACGGGCTCGAACACGAGTTGGGGGCACAGGGGTAGGGCGGGTGGCAACCCGGCCGATCGCCGACGCCGGGCATGCGTGATCGAAGGAGCGCGTGGCGTGGCAAAGAGCCGAACGATACGGGCGTCGCTCGAGGCACCGGAGCGGATGGGGTCATCACGGCCGACGCGCGGGATCCTGGCGGACCACCCGACGGCGGATGACAGCCTGGGGTTCCTGCCATACGCGCTGACGCTGGCGGACATCGCGGCGGACCCGGCGACGGAGACGCCGCTGGCGGTGGGGATGTTCGGCTCGTGGGGCTCGGGCAAGACGAGCCTGATGAAGATGGTGAATCGCCTGATCCACACGCGGCCGGCGGCGGAGGTCGAGGCGTTCCCGGTGCAGACGCTGTGGTTCAACGCGTGGCTCTACAGTCGGGAGGAGGCGCTGTGGCGGGCGCTGATTCTGAGCGTGATCGAGGCGACGCGGGCGCTGATCGACCGGCCGGCGCGGATGGCAGGGCGCGATGGGAACGCGGCGCGGCGGGAGCGCGAGGGGCGTGAACGGGCGCTGGCGGACCTCGACCGGATCGCGGCGCGCATCGCGCAGGCGACGCAGGGCCCGGGCGGACCGACGCTCTCGCTGCGCGGCGACGACCTGGCGGGGGCCCGCGTGCCTCTGACGGATGCCCACGTGGACCTGCCGCTGGTGCTCGGGCTGCGGCTGGTGAAGGCGGGGCTGGTGGCGGGTGGCCGGGCGGGGGAATTGGGCGACATGGACGATGTGGGGCCGTCGGGGGATGGGGGGGCGAGTCCGGGCGTGGGCGTGGTTGATGGCGCCCGCGCCCTCGACCGGTTGATCGCCACGGTGGAGCGCGAGATGGCGCTGGCGCAGTACCAGCGGGTCGCGGCGCTGGACGCGTTCGTCCGGACGTTCGCGGACGTGACGGAGCGCTACCTGCGCACGCAAGGGCGGCTGGTGGTGTTCGTCGACGACTTGGACCGCTGCCTCCCGGAGAAGGCGGTGGAGGTGATGGAGGCGATCAAGCTGTTCCTCGACGCCACGGGCTGCCTGTTCGTGCTGGGCGTGGACCAGAAGGTGATCGCGCAGGGCATCAAGGTGCGCTATCGGGACTTCGTGGACGGCGGGACGGGCGAGATGCTGTTGGACGGTGCGCGCTACCTCGAGAAGATCATCCAGATCCCGTTCAAGCTGCCGCCGATCTCGGTGGAGGCCGGGGAGGCCTACATCGTGAGCCTGACGGCGGACCGGCTGCGCGACGCGCGCTGCGCGCACGTGTTCGCGCATGGGCTGGAGCGCAACCCGCGGCGGATCAAGCGGACGCTGAACATCTTCCTGCTGCTGGACCGGCTGGCGCAGCACAGCGAGCACTTGCGGGACGTCGTCAAGCCGGTGCGGCTGGCCAAGATCGTGGTGCTGCAGCAGCATCACCCGGTGCTCTACGAGCTGTTGGAACAGTCGCCGCATCTGCTGCGGGACCTCGAGCGGCTGGCGCGGCGAAGGGCGCGCAAGCTGGTGGAGACGACGGACCCGGTGGAGCTGAGCCGGCTGCGCGGGACGGGCACGGGGTCGGGCATATGGGATCCCGACGAGGACGACCCGGGGCCGTTGGCGCAATTCCTCCACGACGAACTGCTCCTGGCGCTGTTGACGTGGCCGGAGGAAGGTGCGCTGGACGTCAACTTCACAGACATGGACCGCGACGAGATCGCGACGTACATCTACCTGGCGCGCACGTCGTTCAAGGCGCAGGGCGGCGATGGGGAGAACGAGGCGAGGCTGCCGGTCGAACCGCTGATGATGACGATCGCGGCGGGGCCATTCACGATGGGGACGCCGGTGGAGCAGCGGGAGGAGTTGTTGCGGTTGCATCGGGCGGAGAGCAAGGTCTTCAACGTACAATTCCTCGACAACGAGTTGCATCCGCATGAAGTCATGCTGGAAGCGTACGCGATCGGCAAGTATCCTGTGACCAATGCCGAGTTCCAGCGCTTCATCGACGACGGGGGGTATTCCAACGACGCCTATTGGACAGCGGCGGGGCGGGAGGTTCGAGACCGGAAGCGTTGGGTCGCACCGAGGTGCTGGGACCGTGCCGAGTTCAACGCGCCCGACCAGCCGGTGGTTGGTGTGTCGTGGTACGAGGCGGATGCCTACTGCTCTTGGTTGACCGACAAGTCGGGTCGTACATATCGGCTGCCGACTGAGGCTGAGTGGGAGAAGGCGGCGCGTGGCACCGACGGGCGGCGGTTCCCGTGGGGCAACGAATGGGATGCCGCCCGGTGCAACAGCAAGGAGTCTGGCGTGGAGCATCCCATGTCCGTGGGGCGGTACTCCCAGCGTGAGGACGACCCCGACGCTGCCTCCAAGCCGAGCGGCGACAGCCCTTACGGGTGTGCGGACATGGCCGGCAATGTATTGGAGTGGTGCAGCACATTGTGGGGTGGGAGGGATGTACAGCCGACGTTCGGATATCCTTACGATCCGGATGACGGGCGGGAAGATCTTGACAGTGCCGATACTCGAGTAACTCGGGGGGGGAGTTGGCTTAGTCACGAGGCTCGGTGCAGGTGCGGATACCGCCGCGGGGACAACCCGGACATCGGGCTCGACGATCTGGGATTTCGCTGTGCCAGAATCCTGTCCACATCTTGACCCTTGTTTCTTGTTCCTTGTCCTTCAGATGTGGTGTTAGCTTCGAGCTGACTCACGCGCGGCGATCTCCGGAATCGGAGCAACCATGCCAACCCAAGGTAACATCTCCATTTTCCTAAGCTACGTCCGCGCAGACCAGCCCGCCGTCGAGGACTTGTACCAGCGCCTCCGCACCGCCGGCTTCGCGCCGTGGATGGACGTGCATGCCTTGCTCCCCGGCGAGGAGTGGTGGCCCGGCATCCAGCGGGCCATCGATGCCGCCGACTTCGTCATCGTCTGCCTGTCGCCCGACGCCGCATCCAAACGCGGCATCGTGCAGCGCGAGCAGAAGCGCGCGCTGGACTACGCCGAGGGCATGCTCGACGACGACATCTACCTCATCCCACTCCGCCTGGCCGAGTGCGACACGCCCGAGCGCCTCGGTAAGTACCAGTGGGTCGACTACTTCCGCCCCGATGGCTGGGAGCGCCTCTTGGCCGGCCTCCGCATCGGCATCGAGCGCCGCGGCCTGCGGATGCCCATACCGGGGGCCCCGGCGTCGAGCACCGACGCATCGTCCCCAGCAATGTCGGCGCCGGCATCGGGTCACGCCGGACCCCGAACGTCGTCGTCAACATCGCACCCGACCGCGTCGATATCGACCCCCACATCGCGCCCGTCGCCGCCCTCACCCCTCGCCCCCTTCCGCCAGGCGCTCGCCCGCCGCCGGCTCGCCGTCCTGTGGGCCGCATTGCCGTTTCCGCCGGCCGCCGACGACGCCAACCCCGTGGTCACCGCCAACACGTGGCGCGCGGCTGCCGCCCAGCTTCCCGGGCTCGCCCTCGACCTGGCCAGCCTGCCGCTCGTCGACATCCTGAGCCTCGATCCCACGAGCCGCCCGCTCGACGCATGCGACGCCAGCGGCGCGGACGCCGGCGGCAACGCCAATCCAAGCTCCCCCGCCACCGTCATCCTCGCCGCCGGCGATCTCCCCACGCCCGGGCGGCATGCCGTCTACCAACTCGCCGGCGACCTCGCCAGCGGCACCGACCTCGTGCTCACCCGTGCCGACATCCGCCGCCGCTGCGCCGACCCTGGCGCCCGCCGCTGGCTCCTCGACCCGTGGCGCGACGTCGCCGCCGCCGTCGACGCCGTCGTCATCGCCCACGCCGACCCGGCCGCCGCCGCCTTCCGTGCCTGGTGGGACGAAGGTCTCGCCGACGCCCTCGCCGGCCTCGCACTCTACGCCGTCGGCGCCCCCGACGCCCCATGGCCACGGGGCGTCACCGTCGTCGCGCCCGACTGGGCCGCGTTCGCCGCCGCCTGGCGCGACGCGAGCGGGAGGGGCGCACCGTCGATGCCCCCGAGCACCACCCTCACCCCCGGCCAGCGCCGTCGCCTCGATCAGCGCCTGCGCGAGCTCCAAGCCGAACACGACACCCTCAGCCGCCGCATCCAGGCCATCGACACCGACATCGGCCGCGCCACCGACAGCTTCGGCAAGCAGGTCGCGGAAGAGAGGAAAGCCGACTTCGTCGCCAGACGCGCCGCCGTCGCTGCGGAGATGGACGACCTCGAGCGCCAACGCGACGCGTCGCCGCACGACCTGTAGGTGCTCCAGCCAGCGTCGTCAAGACGTTCCGACGCCTTACGGCTGTAGCCGAATCCGCCTGATCGGATCCTCCGGCGTCGCCACGCGCACGTCGTCTGGTGCCCGGTCAAGCTGTTCGTGGTCGCGCGTGACCAACACGGTGCCATGGCGAAGCGCGACCGTGACATAGACGCCATCGGCGGCGCGCAGGCGCAATCGCGAGACGACCCCCGCCGCAAACGCGGCCAGTCCAGGCGTCAGTGCAACCCAGGTGACTTAAGGCAGCGCACGAAGTGATCCGACGAACCGATCAGCACGTTCCGTGGAGCCGGTCCGGCGAGCGACGATCGCGGCCACTTCGAGCAACACCAGCGTCGGCAAGACCAGCGGAATGTCCGCGGACTGAAATGGCCGTCAGCAGATCACGGCTGGCGGCGTGTCCCGGCTCGTCTGCGAATACCGCGTTGCCGAAGATGCTGGCGTCGAGCGTGAAGACGCTCATCGGCGCATGTCGGCCAGGATCACGCTCGATGGCCGCGGGTCCACCGGCGCGGTGTGTTCGATCTCGGCGACAGCGTTCCAGAAGCTCGCCCATGCCTCGACAGGGCTCGGCTCGGCTTGGGCGTCGTCGACCGGCACGAGCAGGCCTACGGGCTGCCCGCGATGGGTGACGGTGAACCGCTCCCCGCTGCGCACCCGCCGTATGACCTCGGCAACCCGCGTCTTGAGCTCGTAAATGCCAATGACCTGCACCGCTTTCACCTCCGCCGCGCAACCGGTCCGATCATCGACCAGTACTGTTCATCATATTATAGAGCGCACCGGTATCGACGCCTTGGTGGTGGCCGCCGGATCCAGGTCGAGGACACCGACATCGGCCGCGCCACCGACAGCCTCGGCAAGCAAGTCGCCGAAGAGATCATGGCCGGCTTCGTCGCCAAGCGATACGCCACCGCTCCCCCTCGATGAGCATCCCATTCGTCCCACCACCCCACTGTGCAATCGTCCCATCCGATGAGAGGCACTCGGAGCGATGGTGGCCGAGTTGCCGGATCCAATCAGCTCCGAGGATCGATGATTGTCGGGCTGTGCACCGCCCGCGCAAATGGCATGCGCACGATAGGAGATGACATACATTTGGTCATGCATCGCCATCACGATTTTGGCTTGTCGTTCGCATGGTTTGCATGAATTGCCGCCGACCTACATCAACATTTCGGTCAATACTTGCGCGGCATCATTCCTCAATTTCTCGTGGCGCTGATCTCTATCCCCACGGCCGGCCGGACTTCTTTGCGTATCACCGTTGGTTTCTCGGGCTTTCGCACCTTGTTTCTTTGCCTATCGCGGGTCGCTTCTGCCGCTATCACGACCCACTTCTTTGGCTATCGCCGACCCCATCTACCGCTATCGCCGACCACTTCTTTGCTTACAACCGAGCGTGTTCACCGCTGCGCTCGACGCGGTGCCCGGCCCATGTCCACCAGGCGCGCAAACGGGGCGACCCCGAAGGGCCGCCCCGCTCGCACGCCGACGCGGCCGGCTGGTTCGACGGTTCGCGGCACCACCCGCGACAAGGCATCCCTGCGTCAGCCGGTGTCGGGGGCGCGTGTGGCGGCGGTGCCAGGGTCGTGGCCATCGGCATGCGCCGAGGTCGTGGGCGGGCGCAGCGCCGTCGCTTCCCGCTCGCCGCAGGGCCCACCCACCCCTGAGGCTCCCGACCTGCCCCATGAACCGCCCGCCACCACTGCTCCCGGCCCGTTACAGAACCCGCCCACCACTGCCACGCCATGCGACACCACCGTCCCGCCGCCGTCCAACACCCACCGCGGCGCCGCGCTCATTACCATTGCGCCGGCGCGTACGTATACTAATAGAATCTGTAGAACCTGAACCAACGCTGGCATGTTGACCCTCCATCCCTGAGGGCGTGACAGAACGTTCGTTCCGTTTCGGCGCTGAGGCTGCCCGGGCGGCGGGTGGCAGATCCTGGGAGCGCCGGCTTCCAGCCGGCAAGATGCCGGCGCTCCCAGGAAGCCCTTCGATCAAACGTTCTGTCACGCCCTCAGCCCTCCATCCTCACACCGATGGGGCAAGGCATCACCCGATCCTGTGGTGTCGCCGGATTGCACGGCACCGACATCTCCGCCATCTGGGTTGTTAACGATCCACCGGCCTGTTTATTAACGTCGTACGGGGGGCGAACCCCCGCCAAATACCCGACGTCGATCGCGCGCGAACCGCGCGATCCACCCCTCACGTCGTCCAATGCCATCGCACCGGCATCCAGGAGGCGTGCCCGACATGGCCGACCTACCGACCGGCGTCGTCGTCTTGTTGATGACCGACATCGCGGGATCCACCCGGCTCTGGCAGGCCGATCCCGCGCTGATGTCCCGCGCCCTCAAGCGCCACGATGCCCTGATGGGCGAGGCCGTGGCCCGGCACGGCGGTGCGCTCGTCAAGGCCCACGCCGCCGGCGACAGCGTGCTGGCCGTGTTCACCGAAGCCGCGGCCGCCATCGCCGCTGCCGTCGACATCCAGGACACGCTCCAGCGCGAGCGATGGCCGACCTCCGCGCCGATCCGGCTGCGCATGGCGCTCCACGCCGGCGACGCCGAGCTGCGCGACGGCGACTACTTCGGGCCGACCGTGAACCGTTGCGCCCGGCTGCGCGGCATCGCCCACCCCGGGCAGATCCTGATCTCGCGCGCGGTCCAGTCGCTGGCCGGCGACCGGATGCCGGCGGAGGTCCGCACCCGGCCGCTCGGCAAGCACTGGCTGCGCGACCTCCAGCAGCCCGAGGACATCTACCAGCTCCTCCACCCTGGCCTTCCCGCCGACTTCCCGCCGCTGGCCTCGCCGGGCGCCATCCCGAACAACCTGCCGATCCAGCTCACGTCGTTCATCGGCCGCGACGACGACCTCGAGACGCTGCCGTCGCGGGTCGTCGGCAACCGGCTCGTGACGCTCGTGGGCGTCGGCGGCTCGGGCAAGACCCGCCTGGGGATCGAAACGGCGACGGCCGTGCTGCCCGATTTCGCCGACGGTGTGTGGTGGGTGGATCTCGTCCCGCTGGAACACCCCGAGCAGGTGCTCAAGGAGGTCGCGCACGTCCTCGGCGTGCGTGAGGGCCCGAACGAGGCGCTGTTCGCCGCCCTCGTCACGGCCATCGGGGCCGACCACAAGCTCGTGATCCTCGACAACTGCGAGCACCTGCTGCAGGCCAGCGCGGCGCTGGCGAGCGAGCTGCTGCACGCGTGCCCGAACCTTCACATCCTCGCGACCAGCCGGGAGCCGCTGAACGTCCGCGGCGAGGTCACGTACACGCTGCGGCCGCTGACCTATCCCGACCCGTGCGAGCCGCTGCCCTTCCCCACGCTGGCGGGCACCGAAGCCGTCCGGCTTTTCGCCGACCGCGCCACCGTCATCCGGCGGACGTTTGCGCTGACCGCCGGAAACGCGACCGCGGTCGCCGGAATCTGCGCGCGGTTGGAAGGCAATCCGCTGGCCATCGAGCTGGCCGCCGCGTGGGTCAACGTGCTGACGGTCGAACAGATCCTCGCACGCCTCGGGGCGTCGTTCGACCTGCTGCGCACCGACACGCTGGACGTTCCGGAGCGGCACCAGTCGCTGCGCGCCGTCGTGGACTGGAGCTACGCGCTCCTGGCGCCGCCGCTCAAGCGCTGCTTTTCCGCCGCGGCCGTCTTCACGGGCGGATGGTCGCTGGCGGCGGCCGAGCACGTGCTGGCGCCCGCCGAGGGCGACGTGCTGTCGTCGCTCTCGGCGCTCGTCGACAAGTCGCTGGTGGTGATGGACCAAGGGTCGGGCCCGGAAGCCCGGTTCCGGCTGCTCGAGACGCTGCGCACGTATGCCTGGCGCTACCTCGAGGAATCGGGAACGGTGGGGTTCGTCCGGCAGCGGCACGCCGAGTTCTTCCTCGCGCTGGCCGAGATGGCCGAGGCCAAGCTGACCGGGTCGGAGCAGGCGGAGTGGCTCGCGCAGATCCAAGGCGAGTCCGGCAACCTGCTGGGAGCGCTCGGCTGGCTGCGCGCGTCTGGCGACGCCGCGCGCGGGCTGCGCCTGGCGGGGTCGCTGTGGCGGTGGTGGTACATGCAGGGGCAGCTCAGCGAGGGCCGAGCGCAGCTCGCGGCGGTCCTGGCGCTGCCCGGCGAGGAGGGCACCGCCATCCGGGCCAAGGCACTGCACGCCGCCGGCACGCTGGCCAGCCTCCAGGGCGACTACGCGGAGGCGCGCCCGCTCCTGGAGAGCGCCCTCGCCATCCGCAAGGCGCTCGGCGACGAGGTCGGCCAGTGCCAGACGCTGACCAACCTCGGCAACCTCGCCTACGAGCAGGACGACTATGCCACGGCCCGCCGGTGCTACGAGGACAGCCTGCGGATCTTCCGCGCGGCCGGGAGCGCCTGGAACACGGCGCTGGCGCAGTTCAACCTTGCCTCGGTGGCGTATGCCCAGTGCGATCTTGTGACCGCGGAGCACCAAGTGAGCGAGAGCTTGGCATTGAGTCGCAGGCACGCCTTCGATCGGCCAATCGTCAACTCGCTGGTCTTGCTCGGCATCATTGCCTGGGAGCGCGGGCAGTTTGACACGGCGCGCCGCAACTACGAAGAAGCTTTCGCGAAGCTCGATGCTCTCGACGACGCGCCGGGGCTCGCGGAAGCGCACCGCCTGCTTGGCTCGGTCCTGTACGAGCAAGGGCATGTGGATGAGGCGCTGGTACACATGGAAACCAGTCTCAAGCTTGAGACGCAGATCGGCGACCGCCTCGGCGTCGCAAAGGCATCGGACTGGATCGGCCGGATTGCCCTGGGTCGCTCGGATATCGCCACGGCTCGCGCCAGATTTCGCCAAAGCCTCGACATCGCCACCGCGATCGGCCACAAGCTGATTGCATCCGACGCACTCGAGACACTGGGTCGAATTGCCTTTCAACAGGGTCATGTCGGTGACGGCGCGGTCATGCTTGCGCAAAGCTTCGAGCTCCGCCAGTCTTTGCAGAATCCCTTGCGGGTCGCGGAGTCGATCGAGGTCTTCGCGGTCTTCGCGGTATACGTTGACCGCCATTCGGACGCTTGTCGCCTGGCCGGGTACGCCAATGCCACACGCGAGGCATTGGGGACGCCGCTCCCTCCAAGTCGCGCGATCTGGCTGATCCCCGCGATGCAGACGGCGCGAGACCACCTCGGAGATGCAGAAGCGCGCGCCGCCTGGGAGGACGGCGCGCGCCTTTCTCAGCACGACGCTGCGAATCTGGTTCTCAGCATCACCGCCGACCATGTCGGCACTCGCCGCTCCTGACCGATCGCATCACTGATAACCGAACTCCGCGACCGGCCAAGCGGCCCCTGCGCTCGGTGCCGGAACGGTCACGCCGACCGTACCGTCGCCAGGCCCCGGGTCCGAGTCCGAGTCACACGTCGGCGATCCTGGTGCCGACGGGATGACCACATTGTAGCTGCCAGGCGAGAAGCTGTTGCCGTTGAAGGCATAGTAGCCATTGGCGTCCGTCACAGCCGTGCTGACCAGGTTGTTGCTCAGGTCTCGCAACTCCACCGTGATATTGCCGATACCTGTCTCGGTGGATTCCCTGGCGCAGTTCTGTGGAGCGTTGTCGTTCCAGACCATACCCAAGGGGGCTGGCTTCGGATTCTGACCGCCTGGTGAGCCGGTCCAATTGCAGTAGATCAATGCCAATATCAGCCCGACGATGAAGCCCATGAGCCAGCACTTCCAGTTGCAGGGTGGCATTGACGAGATTCTCCTGTATGTGGTGCGGCCGGAGCAGGCTTCCGACACAGCGGGCATGGTCGCTGTCGCTCCGGCACAAGGTATGGCTACGTTGTACATAGCATAACCCCATCGGGTGGCAAAGGTTGCGCGCCCTCCGAAACACGGCTTTCGTGCCGAGCTTCGAACGTACGTGGGGTGAGTGTTTGGCACGCAAGTCACGGACGAGCGCTCCAGGGCGTATTGATGTTGCTGGACTCGCCGACGTCTCGACACGGCAATCAGCTTGCAGGCGTCACAACAACTGTAAGGAGTAGACGATGCGATTGAATCCCGTGCGGATGGCATGTCTGCCCGTGCGCTTCGTGGCGATCGTTGTGGTGTGCGGCGTCACCGGGCTCTGGCCGGCCAACGCCAGCGGCATGGCGTTCTGGTCCGCTGTGTCGCCGGGCGGCTATACAGACCTCGTCGGCTCGCCCACCGACCGCGGTTGCTGGGGCAAGACCACCATCGCCTATCGCTTCGCGCCGAGCTTTCTCGCCGCGTTCCCCAACCCCGGGCTGAGAGACCAGATTCGGCTCGCGTTCGAGGAATGGGACACCGCGAGCGCGACGCCGCCGGGAAGCCAGTACGCCTACAAGCACGCCGGCTACAAGAAGTACGTCGACTTGCGCACCGTGGCCGTGCACGAGATCGGGCACATCCTCGGGCTGGCACACCCCGAAGAGGCCCACGGCAGCGGCCGCAACTTCGCGCCCACCGTCGCCGGGAGCTGCAGCCCGGTCGCGGCCGCTGCTCCCCCGGGCGACGAGGTGATGCAGCACACGATCAGCGCCGGGAACACCAACCACGTGCTCAGCCACGACGAGCTGAACGCCTACTGCTCGTCGTATGGCACGGTGGACCTCGACTTCGTCGAGACCGGGTCGATCCTCTCCACCGACATCCTCATCCGCGCTGCCGACCTGTTCGCTCCCAACACCTGGGCCGTCGCGCACCCGTTCACGACGCTTCCGGGCACCGCCGCGTGCGACAAGACCATCTTCTTCGGGCTCATCACGTTCAACACCAACACGGCGCCGGATCGCAAGATCGGCCGCATGAGCAAGGGGATCAACTGGGACTACCACAACCTCTCGGGGCAGCCGATCCGGTCGATGACCGTCAAGACCAACACGACCAACAACCCTGTCCCGCTCGCCCACTACGACAACCCCGGCTCGCACCCCTTCACGCTCTTCACCACGAGCCCGTCGGCCGACCCGGACCACAAGGAAGACCTGCTGCACGCATGGCAGACCCCCCCGCGCGGCGAGGTTCCGGTCAACGCGGTCGCCCACATC
>WBZR01000113.1_pt1 | contig 142313 bp, 134 predicted proteins | sample 5204231 | NCBI WGS metagenome assembly WBZR01 (sample SAMN12412403, study PRJNA552823) | activated sludge metagenome | isolation source: activated sludge from anammox sidestream of wastewater treatment plant... | place: USA: Virginia | collected 2017-08
AATGGCAGAGTGTGTACGCCTATTGGCGTAAATGGAGTGAGCCCGACCAGCACGGTGTAAGCGTGCTGGAGCGGGCATTAAAAAAATCAGGTTGGCGCGGCCCGCGAGAAACAGGGGCGCAACGCTTGCAGCACGTTCTTGATCGTGGACGCGCAGAGCGTGAAGAACACGGACACGGCGGGTCAGAAGGGTTATGACGCTGGCAAAAAGGTATCGAGCATCAAACGCCATATCGCGGTCGATACGCAAGGGTTGCCGCATGCCATTGCGGTGACAACAACGGAGGTGACTGACCGCAAAGGTGTATTGCAAGCGTTAGCGCGCTGCAAACCGAACCTGGAGCACGTGCAAAGTCTGCTGTGCGACAGCGGCTACACCGGAAAACCGTTTGCTGAAGAGGTACGAAAAATCCTGGGAGAGCCCGTCACAGTGCAGATTGCCAAGCGGAGTGAGCTGCATACCTTCAAGGTCATGCCCAAACGCTGGATTGTTGAGCGTAGCTTTGCCTGGCTGCAGAAAAATCGGCGGCTGTGGAAAAACTGCGAGCGTAAACTCAATACCAGCTTGCAATTCATTCACTTGGCATTCCTGGCTCTTTTGCTTAAAAGATTTTGAACAGGTTCTTAGAACTTCCATTGCTTGTTACTGGATTGCTTCACGTCTGACAGCGTTCGTAAAGACGGTAAAGGTGGCGGAATGGCATTCGTCTGCCTATGGCACAGACAGGTGGGCAATAAATAAATCAGAAAAATGAGAAATCAATTATTTCGCTATTCCAAGGAATACAGCCAGGCAACGCTCAATCTCTACCATGGTATCCGGGCCGATACATCCAAAAACCGGCCCTACCTTATCGCGTTTCACAGTAATGATCTTGTCCACCATCACTTGCGAGGTTTTTTGCAAGCCATTTTCACCGCCCGGCTGTAAGGTGATGCGAAACAACGGTGCAGCAACAAGTGTACTGGTGACAGGTAATACCGTTACGCTCGTGTGTTCCCTGAACAGGTCAGCTTGAATCACCAGAGCTGGTCTGGGTTTGCCATAATCGCCTTGTATGGCGATGGTCACGAGATCGCCGCGTATCATTATTTTATCCAGCCATCCACATCGGCCAGAGCTTCATCCATGAGCTGTTGCACGGATGTGTCGGCTGCGTCCGGCTGAGCTGCGAGAAGACATTGACGGCGGCATTCTTCTGCAAAATCCGGGCGGCGGGTGTCCGGTACCCAGATTTGCACCGGACGTAGCCCGGCCATGCGCAGTGCGTCGCGGTGTTTTTTAACACGAGCATTAACGCGTGTGGTTTCCATGTGGAACTCTCCTGATATGTTACATGCAACACTATATGTAGTACAGATGTTACATGCAACAGCTTTGCTGCATCCTTGTTCATTACTGGTTTTCAGGAGGGGAGATCAAGCTCGGTACTGTTGTAAACAGCGTGATTGAAGCAAATATCAGGATATGGATGAGTTCAGAGATTACCGGGCCAGCGAAAGAATGGCGATTGCATCTGCCAAAGCCATCAATCGGGGGCAGAGAATGCCAGGATTGGTTTCTCTAAATCTGGCAGGCATGAAATGATCCGGCAGGTGGTGTGCACTTGGTGCACTACATAACTCCGCCAGCGTCACTGGTACAAGGTGCACTCCGTGCACCAAACCTTTAGCTCGCAGTCCTGCAGCTCTTATTTTTCCGGGGGGAGGGTGCATGGAATGCGCCCTACAGGCTGAGGCACCACGGCCCGACGGGCCTCTCGTTGGCGTGGCGAGCGGGCGCAGTTCATAAAAAACCAGTCCCGAGGTTACGCAGCTGATAATGTCAGGATCGTTGTATCATTCACGCGAAGTCGCAGTGTTACACGTGCCGGGCGGGGCCTAGTCACGGCTATACGGCGGGCGCAAACATTGCTGAGACGAAATAAACCGGCGCTTCCTTACGTATCTTTGACATGATCACTATTTCTATCGTTAGCCATGGCCAGTCGGCTCTGGTTGAACAATTGCTCGCGGATTTGGCCAAGCTGGATATGTCCATGATTACTGAGGTTCTGGTCACCCTCAATATCCCCGAAACCATTGCATTTAAGCCCGGTGACTATCCTTATCCGGTCAGCGTGTTGAGAAATACTGCGGCCATGGGGTTTGGCGCGAACCACAATGCCGTCTTCCGACAAGCAAAAGGGGAATGGTTCTGTGTGATGAATCCTGATATTCGTTTACCGGATAACCCTTTTCCAATCCTGATCGAAGAGAGTGAACGTCATTCCGCAGGCGCGATTGGACCAATGGTGGTAACACCAGGTGGGGTGATTGAGGATAACGTACGTCATTTTCCTGTCCTGACATCGCTGGCAGCAAAATTATTGGGATATGGCGATGGTCGCTATGTTTTTACTGCCAGTGATAAGACATTTGCAGTGGATTGGGTGGCGGGCATGTTCATGTTGTTTCGTACCGGAGATTTTCGTGCGATAGGTGGTTTTGATGAAGCCTTCTTTTTGTATTATGAAGATGTCGATATTTGTGCGCGCTTGTGGAAATCAGGGCGATCGGTGCTGGTTTGCCCAAAGGCCAGAGTGATCCACAATGCGCAGCGGTCCAGCCGCCGGAATCTACGTTACATGAAGTGGCATGCTTTGAGTCTGGCTCGATACCTTTGCAAACACTGGGGACGATTGCCCCGGACAACCGGTCAGCAGATGGAGTAGCTGTCATGAAAGTGCTGGTGTTAGCAGATACTGCGAATAGTTGCTTGTATTCTTTTTAGGGAATCTCTGAAAAACTACCTGCGTTGTTATTTTTGCGTTAAAAATCGGCTCAAAATGCTCATTTATTACATATAAACTCCGCTTTTTTGCCGATTTTTTCCTTGAACTGACTGCCTCGCTGACGTTTTTCAGAGATTCCTTAGTTGGTGTTGGTAGTACTTTGTTAATCTTTGAGATGAGAGTTCTCCTGTAAAAAATCATTGTTATGAAGCGATTCCAGAAATGACTTCAGCCGTAATTTTTCCCTGGCAGCAGGCAGTTTGGCAGCAAATGAAGCCAACAGGAAATGCAAGGCAACACCACGCGCTATTGCTGAAAGGGCGCCGGGGGATCGGCAAACTGGGTTTTGCACTTGTCCTGGCGCAATCCAGGCTGTGCGGGCAGGTGGATGCAGCGGGCAGGGCGTGCGGGAAATGTCAGGATTGCTATTGGTTTGAACAGGGGACACATCCAAATTTTCGTTTGCTGATGCCGGAGGCGTTGTCTGTGCCGGGTGAATCCGCTGATGGGGAAGGCGAGGGGAATCAGAGCGAAGCCGGGAGTGCAAAATCTGCACGGAAACCAAGTCAGCAGATTAGTGTGGCGCAGGTGCGGGCACTGGATGATTTTATTTATTTGAGCGCTCACCAGGCACGTGACAAGGTGGTGCTGATCCACCCGGCCGAGGCAATGAATACGGCCGCTGCCAATGCGTTACTGAAAAAACTGGAGGAACCGCCGCCGGAGGTGCTGTTTATTCTGGTGACACATAATATGGCGCTGATCCCGCTTACCATCGTCAGCCGTTGCCAGCAGGTGGCCATGTCGGCGCCGGATCAGGCTGCGGCTAGAGACTGGTTGATCCAGCAGGGCGTGGCTGATCCTGATTTCCGTCTGGCGATGTCAGGGTTTGCGCCATTGCAGGCATTGCAGTATGACGAACAGCAAGCCACTTACCATGCCGATTTTATCCGGTGCTTGAGTGTTCCGGAGAAGCTGGATCCGATTGAGCTGGCAGAAAAACTGCACAAGCAGGATTTATCCAGCGTAACCGGCTGGCTGCAAAAATGGTGCTATGACCTGATGAGCTGCCGTGCCAGCGGGCGGGTGCGTTACCATCTGCAGCAGATGGCAGTGATCCAGCGGCAGGCGGTTGTTATTGATCCGGTTGCTTGCGGGTTTTTATGGCGCAGCCTGGTTGCATCGCAGCAACTGGCGCGCCATCCGCTCAATCCCAGATTGTTTCTGGAGGAAATACTGCTGAACTATGTGGACCTGATGCGTCCTGCACGTTCAAAAGCAGGGTGAAATACTACTGAATGCACGATTCGCTTGTTGAATCGACAGTGCAGGCCCAGAGTGTCCGGTGGATACCTGCTGCACGGTTGAACAGGTGATCGGCCTGCTGCGATTTTTGCTGTTCCAGGGAGAGCGAGACTTTTTCCGGTACGAGGTAAGATTGGACCCAGAAACGGATTCTGCAGAACTCTTCTTCCTTGGCGCATAGCCGGTGAATGGCGGAGCTGTAAATGGTTTTATCCGCCTGCCGCCCTTTTTCGATTAGCACCATGTTCACGAATTTGCCTGAATCTCCCATTTCCAGTTTGCGTATCAGCTTCCAGCCAATGCCGCTGGGGAGTGCCTGTTCATCGGATTGAGTTGCTGATTCTGTTGCAGTGGTTGCTGTTTGTTCAACAGCCGCTGACGGCGTGGTTTCAGCCTGTTCTCCCTCTTGTCCAGCAAAAACCAGGGTGGACCAGCCGATAACAAAAGCGGCCAGTAGTCCTTTTCCCGTTTTATTCATTTGATTCTCCAGATAAAAATTGAAATGTATTATCCTGCTTGCGTACAGTTTTGGTAGCCAGACTGTCCGCAGACAAATGAAAATCTGATCATGACAACCCGTTTCCCTGACGCTCGACAGACTAATGTAACCGATCTTATCCAAAGACTGGATGACTGTGCAACGGTTGTGACCGGAAACCGGCGGCTGGCGCGCGCGCTTGTTCAGGCATTCAATCGGGCCAAATCTGCTGAAGGGAACGAGGCATGGCCTGCGCCGGATATTCTGCCGTGGGAAGCCTGGTTGCAGCGATTATGGCAGGAGGCGATCATCTCCGGACAGGTAGAGGCAGCGCAGACTATGTTGCTGACACCGCATCAGGAATTTTTCGTCTGGCAGGGAATACTCAAGGAACACTTGGGAAATATGCAGCTGCAAGCAGCCAATGAAACGGTTAACCGCCTGATGGAAGCATGGCAGTTGCTACAGGCATGGCATATTCCCCGCCGCAAAACGGATTTCAGCCATAACGCGGATACCCGGTTATTTTGGCGGTTGGTGGCAGTATTCGAAGCAAAATGCAGGGAACATGGCTGGCTTTCGTTGGCCAGATTGCCAAGCGTACTGGCGGGCTGTGTGCAGGCTGGCAATTTGCAGCTGCCGTGCGAATTGGTGCTGACCGGCTTTGACGAATGGGCTCCGCAACAATCATCGTTGCTGGATATGCTCGATCAGGCAGGGTGTGCATGGCAGTGGCTGCAGCTCTCCGGACAGCCTGCCCGGATCGGCAAACTGGCGTGTGCTGATAGCCGCGACGAGATCCGGCTGGCGGCGCACTGGATCCGGCAGCATCTGGCAGAAAATCCGGCAGTTCAGATTGCGCTGGTGGTGCCGGAACTGGCTGCCCAGCGCGAAATGATCTGCCAGACACTAGATGAAGTGCTGATTCCGCAGGCATTGCAGCCGGGCCAGCATACGCTGGTGCGGCCTTACAACCTGTCGTTGGGCAGGCCGCTCAACCGGTATCCACCTGTCAGTCTGGCACTGGATGCACTTGATTTGTCAGCAGCCATTATCGAATTACCGCATGCCAGCCGGGTGTTGCGTTCTTCGTTCATTGCGGGCGGGGAGCGGGAAATGGGCGCGCGTGCCTTGCTGGATGCCCGCTTGCGTGAAGCGGGTGAGTGGAATCTGACTGTGCAAAAGTTGCTGGCAGAGGCTTCGCAGGGTGGGCAATCTTATTCATGCCCGTTGCTGGCGCAACATCTGGCTGAATTCATCCAGCGGATACAACAGCAACGTACATCCGCCCGTCCCGGCGAATGGGCGCAACGATTCGAGCAGTGGCTGAAGGCTATTGGCTGGCCGGGGGAGCGTGGATTATCCAGTGAGGAATATCAGGTCATCCAGGCATGGCAGAAACTGCTGAGAGAATTTGCCGCGCTGGATTGGGTGACCCGGCCAATCAGTTTGGACGCTGCGCTGGAGCAGCTTAGGCACATGGTTGCCAGTACGGTTTTCCAGCCGGAATCGGCGGAAGCGCCAGTGCAGGTGCTGGGATTGTTTGAAGCCAGCGGGCTGCAATTCGATCATCTCTGGATCATGGGGTTGCATGATGGTGTATTCCCTGCGCCGCCCCGGCCCAATCCTTTTCTTCCCTTGATCCTGCAGCGCAAGGCAGATGCACCGCATTCCAGCGCCGGACGTGAATTGCGCGTGGCAGAGGCGCTGTTGCAGCGGATTACTGCTAGCGCGGCGGATGTCGTCATCAGTTACCCGCAGCGCAATGGTGATGAAATGCTTGATGCCAGTCCACTGATCAAGGATTTTTCGGCACTGGACAAGGAAGAATGCGTGGGCGAATCGTTGCCCGCCTGGCGAGAGAGTATCTATCGCAGTCGCCAACAAGTAGTGCTGTCAGAAGATTCTGCGCCTGCCTTTGCCGGAACGATGATCCCGGGCGGTAGCCGGATGTTCAAATTGCAGGCCGCCTGCCCGTTTCTGGCATTTGCCGAGCTGCGGCTGGGTGCCCGGCCACTGGGCCGTATACAGACCGGCCTGACTGCGCTGGTGCGTGGCTCCTTGCTGCACCGAGTCATGGAAACGATCTGGGGCGAACTGGATTCATCGGCGGCGCTGATCGCCTTGTCTGTGGATGAATTGGGCGCTTTGGTTGCCGACAAGGTCAACGATGCGATACAGGAAATCGCACCGCGCTATCCGCACACGTTTGGCCAGCGTTTGCAGGTGCTGGAAAGCAGACGATTGCATGCATTGGTGCTGGCATGGCTGGAGGTGGAAAGACAGCGCCCGCCTTTCCGTGTATCAGGCCGGGAAAAGAAAACAGAGCTGGAACTGGACGGCGTGCGCATCCGTGTGAAGATAGATCGTATCGATACACTGGCAGAAGGAGGCGAGCTGCTGATCGACTATAAAACCGGTGAAGTCAAGGTTGCGGCGTGGTTTGGCGATCGTCCGGATGAGCCGCAATTGCCGTTATATAGCCTGGCGTTTACTGACGAGCTGGCCGGGATGGCTTTTGCCCGCATCCGGGCGGGTGAGGCCGATTTTGATGGGGTGGCCAGAGAGGAAGTATCGATTTCCGGTGTGAAGTCTTTTGGAAAATTGAAGTACACCCGGGAAGCAGCAAGCTGGGATGAGGTGCTGGCCAGCTGGCGCCAGACAATCGAACGGCTGGCACAGGATTTTCTGGCTGGGGAAGCCGGGGTGAATCCCAGGCAATATCCACAAACTTGCACCTACTGCGAACTTAAACCCTTGTGCAGGATTGGTGAATCGCTGGAGGCGGTGGAAGATAAAGAGCGATAGAAATTCTTGCGCTCTTGCCCGCTGTGCCCGGCTATATCCTGATCTTCCCTGATGTTGCGGGCGCGTGGTAGTCGCTTTGCCTGGCGAGGAGGTGAATAGGCAATCTTGTGTTTAGTGTTGTCTGCATCCCGGCCCGGCCAGCACACTTCTGCCGCCTGACCGAGGGATGACCTGAATGCGGGTGCTGATGCGTTCCTGCAGCGCACCCACATGAGAAATGACGCCGATCAGTTTACCTTCCTGCTGCAGATTGGCAAGGGTTTCCAGGGCGGTGTCGAGTGCTTCTTCATCCAGCGTGCCAAAGCCTTCATCCAGAAACAGGGAATCCACGCGGATATGGTGGCTGACCATGCGGGAGAGGCCGAGTGCCAGCGCGAGGCTGATAACGAAGCTTTCTCCGCCCGACAGGTTTTTGGTGGAGCGGATTTCGCCTGCCTGATACTGGTCGATGACGTTGAGTTCCAGTGGTCTGATCGGGTCGCGGATCAGGAGGTAGCGATCGGACATCTTTTGCAGTTGCCGGTTAGCATGGCGGATCATGACTTCGAACGTTAGTCCTTGGGCAAAGTTGCGGTATTTTTTGCCATCAGCCGAGCCGATGAGCTCATGCAGATCGTCCCAGCGTACACATTCCCGTTTTTGTGCCTCGATTACCTGTAGTTGCTCCTGTTGTTTTTGCCGGATACGTTCGTTATCAGCCAGCTTTTGCCGGATGCCGCCGATTTCCTGTTGCAGGGCTTGCTGGTGGGTGGTCGCTTGTGTCAGCGCCTGTTCGTGAAAACCAGCGGGTTGATCGGTCATGCGTTTTAGCCGTTCACTTTCCAGCGCATTGATCTTGTCTTTTTGTTGTGTATCCAGCACGGTTTTTTCCTCTGCAAGCTGCTGGGTCTGTTGTACGAGCCGTTTGCGTTCTTCTTCCGGCAGACAGGCGGCGAGGAAGGCGGTTTCATCCATAAATCCGGCCTGGTTGAGCCGGGCGGTAAAACTGGCCAGCAGTGTGTTCAGTTGACTGGCGCGCGTGGCCAGATTTTTTTCCAGATCTTCCACCCTGTTTTTTAACTTGCCGGTTTCGCGTGTTTCCGCTTCCAGTTGCTGGCGCGTGCGATCTACCAGCTTCTGCGCGATTTCCACGGCAGCAGTAAGTTGCTGTTCTTCCTGATCGGTCTGCTTTTCGGCAAACAGCTGAAAGCGCGTCGCGCGTAATGCGGCGAGTTCCTGTTGTAGCTGCGTCAGCTGTTGCTGCTGTTGTGTGAGCGTTTCTTCCTGCTGGCGGAGCAGGGTGGATTGATGCTGCGCGCGCGCTGTCAATTCGTTGATTTGCTGTTCCAGTGCCGATTTTTGCTGTTGCCGCTGCAACCATTGATCACGCCGGGTGGTGAGCTGGGTTTCGATCTGGTCGAGATTATCGAAAGACAGTTTTCCGGGTTGATGCTGCGCTGTTTCCAGCTGCAATTTCTGCAGCAGATCGTGCAGTTGACGGTTGAGTGTTTCTGCTTCCTGGCGAATGTGTTGCAGCATCCGTGTTTCGGTTGACTGCTGGTGCAATGTGCGCTGTTGTTCCTGCGTGGCCAGGGTTGCCATTTCTCTGGTTTTATCCAGCTCGGTCCGCAGTGTGTTGATTTCGTTTTCCAGGGTTTCAGCCGATTGCAGCGTGCCGGTTTTTTGCAACAGCTGATGAGTGATTTTCTGCAGTAACGACGGTAGCTGCTGTTGCAGATCCGGTAAGGTGGCACCGGGCAACAAGGTGACGGCGCATTGGTGTATCAGCATTTCATTTGCCTGAATCTGCCGTTGGTATTCCTGCTGTCTGGCGGCAATCTGTTCAATATCCTTGGTGATTTCCACCTGCCGGATTTTCAGGCGGGAGATGATGTTGTTGCACTCTTTCAGCGCTATTTTTGCCCGACTCAGTGCAAGCTGCGTTTCATCTGGCTGCGGAATGTTTCCAGTAGCAAAAGGATGATGCAACGCGCCACACAGCGGGCAGGGTTCTTCCTCTTTCAGTTGTTGTCTGGTTTTTTCAAAGTGCTGGATGGTTTTGAGCAGCCGATCCTGGTTTTCCAGCAGGTTGATTTCCCGCTCATGGGCGGCAAGCATGGTTTCCTGTGTTTTGAGTTGCCCGGCAAGGGATGATTGTTCAGCCAGCAACTGGCGGGCATGTTGTTCCAGACCGGTGGAAGCGGATTTTGCTTCCGTCAGCATTTGCACGGCCTCTGCAGCGCGTGTTGCCAGTGTTTTGTGTTCGATCAGCGAGGTGACTTCCTGCCGCCAGTCCGCCAGAGTGCGGTTTTCCAGCAGTTGCTGGTATTCCACCTGTTTATGGCCAAACAGATGTTGGCTGTGTGCCAGTTGCTTTTGCAGGGTTTCACATGTTGCCGTCTGTGTATGTACGGCAAGATCAATTTCGGCAAGATGTTCTTCGCTGGCTTGTATGGTGGCCAGTCTGGTCTGGTGTTGTGCCTGAATCTGCCGGAGGGTGCCGATTTGTGCGTGGATGCCAGCCAGTGATTCAACCAGTGAGCCATCCGCCTGGATGGTTTCGAGCTCGGTTAAATGCGTCGCATGCATTGTTTGCAGGCTGCCAAGCCGGGTTTTATCCTGCTGGTGCTGATTGCGGAGGGCGGCAAGGTTTTTCTGCTGTTCTGCCACGGCTTTGTCTGCTGCGTTGACCGGGATTTCCTTTTCCCGGATTTGCACATCTAGTTCCCGCACGCGGCGGATCAGCGGGGTGGCTTCCTGTTGGCTTGTCCGTTGGCGCGCCAGTTGTGCCAGTGCCGATTCCAGCGTTTGCCCGGTGTGTCTGGCTGCCTGTTCCAGTCCGGGCAATGTTTGCATACAGATGGCCAGGTTACGCTGATCTGCTTCCTGCGCATTCCGAATAGATGCCAGTTTGCTGTATTCACCTGCCAGTTCAAGTGCGCGGTTGGCCAGATCCAGTTTGTTGCTTTCGGAAGTAAATGCTTGTTTGCGTGCCAGCCATGTTTGCTGCCGTTGTGCGATCTGTTGTGATTCCGCTTCGAGCCGAGCCAGATTTTCCAGCCATGCGAGCGTTTGTCGTTCGCGGGAAATCTGTTCGCCCAGCGCGGCATCCTGCTGTGTTTTCTGGGCAAGTTCGGTGTGAAGCTGTTGTTCATCGGCTGCGGTCAGCAGTTGTATTCCATTGAATCCGGCGGTGAGTTGATCCAGTTCACGTCGTGCAGCAGCACGGGTTTCGTGCACGCGGATGGAGATGCGGCTGTATATCCCGGTACCGGTGATCTGCTCCAAAATTGGTGCGCGTTCATCAGGTGCGGCCTGCAGGAAGGCGGCAAATTCTCCCTGGGCCAGCAACATGGAGCGGGTGAAGCGGGCGAAATCCATGCCGGTGGTCTGTTCGATCAGTTTGCTGACCTCGCTGAGCCGGGTTTCCAGCAGCTTGCCGGAATCGGCTTCGACTAGCTCGTGCCGGGGATTTTGCAATTCTCCCTCCGGTTTTTTGCGTGCCCGGTGCTGTCCCCAATGGCAGCGGAAGCGGCCGGAGTGAGTGGCAAATGTGACTTCGGCAAAGCATTCACCTGTCTGCCGGGACATGATTTCATTCTCGCTTTTGCTGATCTTGTTCAGGCGTGGTGTGCGCCCGTACAGTGCCAGGCAAATGGCATCAAGTATGGTTGTTTTACCTGCGCCGGTCGGGCCGGTAATTGAAAAAATGCCATCCGCTATAAAGTCGGGCTGCGTGAAATCAATTTCCCATTCGCCCACCAGGGAATTCAAATTTCTGAAACGTACCTGCAGGATTTGCATGCTGTTGTTTTATCCTTTGATTTCATAAACTTGATGTCCTGAATGACTATGTTTAACGAAAAATACGTCATAAATCATTGGGTTATTCTTTTGTTTGTCGTTATCAAAAAAATAATTGACATACATTTTTGTATCTGGTATCAATTAACTGTCTTTCTGTAAAGGGAGGCAACAAGTCTGGACTGTTGGAAGAATTATATTGCTAATGTATTTTTTTCTTATGGGAGACATAAAATGAAACTTGTACTTGTTATCGCAACTTTGCTGGTTGCAACCACAACACTGACCGCCTGTATGCAACCCAAACCAGGCCAGTATCCTCCAAGCATGTCAATGGAACGTGATTCCATGCCTGACAATGTAGACAAAGCTGAACAAAACAAAAAATGAGAAACAGGATATGACACAACACCTATAACCGCCCTTACGGGCGGTTTTTTATTGGGTGCTTGCAAACGTGATTTCCGGACCCATTTCTGGAGTAGTACAAACCCCGGCCAGTGAGATCACGTTTGTGCGTTATTCATATTTTATGTTTCATGGCCGTGTCACACATGACAAAAAAGATCGAGGAGTGATGGCAGATATTCGTTCTCCCGCAGTGGCCGGGTTATTTTATCCCGCAGATACAGAGCAGCTTGCACAGGAAGTTAGGCACCTGCTTGACATGTCAATTTCGCACGGAATCAAGCCGAAGGCGTTGATCGTACCGCATGCAGGCTATGTTTACTCTGGTGCCGTTGCTGCAACTGCCTATGCAGCATTGGGCCCCATGGCTGGTGTGATCAAGCACGTGGTGCTGCTGGGTCCGGCGCATCGCGTGGCAGTGCAGGGCCTTGCCTTGCCCGGAGTGGGTATATTTGAAACTCCGCTGGGGAAAATCAGGGTAGATCAGCCGCTTGTTGACGCCATTGCTGATCTGCCGCAAGTGATCGTTAGCCCGGAAGCGCATGCCTGGGAACATTCCCTGGAAGTTCAGTTGCCGTTTCTGCAAAGTGTGCTGAGCGAATTCACCCTGCTGCCGCTGGTGGTCGGGATGACCTCGCCAGAATCGGTTGCGCAAGTGCTGGAAGCTGTGTGGGGTAGAGAGGAAACGCTGGTCGTGGTCAGTTCTGATCTGTCGCATTACTTGTCCTATTCCGCCGCGCAGCGCACCGATCATGAAACGGTGCAGGACATACTGCAGTTGCGCCAGCCGCTTGGACAGCATCAGGCGTGTGGCAATGTGCCAGTCAACGGGTTGATGATCGCCGCACGCAAACATCACCTGGCGCCTCATTTGCTGGATTTGCGAAATTCGGGAGATATCGCAGGGCCGCGCGATCGTGTGGTGGGTTATGCGGCGATTGCGTTTGATGAAGGAGGAGACGGCAATGATGGAATCCATTGAACAGCGTAAACAGGGTGTAATCCTGTTGCAGATCGCACGCCAGGCAATAAATCAGGCTTTGCGCGTATCGCATCCGGCTGTGAAGCTGGAGGCAGGTATGGATTGGCTCTATCTGCCCGGTGCTACCTTCGTGACGCTGATGCAGCACGGAGAATTGCGTGGTTGTATCGGTTCGCTGCAAGCTTGTGACCCGCTGATTGAGAATGTGAACCGCAATGCCGTATCGGCCGCGTTGCGTGATCCGCGTTTTATGCCTTTGATGGCGGATGAGCTGGGTTCGGTTCGTGTGGAGGTGTCACTGCTATCCGGATTGCAGCCGATCAACTTCACCAGCGAATCCGATGCACTGGCTCAACTGCGTCCGGCTATTGACGGCCTGGTGCTGGAATATGGCGCGCATCGCAGTACTTTCCTGCCGCAGGTTTGGGAAACTCTGCCGGATCCGGTGCAATTTCTGGCCAAATTGAAATCGAAGGCGCGTTTGCCGGAGAGTTTCTGGGATGAGGAAATCAGATTGTCGCGTTATACCGTCAGCAAATGGCGGGAAACCGGTCAAGAGCAGGAGGTGGCGTATGGATGAGCCGATTGGTGTGACGGAGCGTTTTCCTGCGAGATACTGGCACCGGCTGGATGATGGGCGCATCCAGTGCGATTTATGTCCACGTGACTGTAAACTGCATGACGGACAGCGCGGCGCCTGTTTTGTTCGCGGGCGGGTGGGGGATTCAATGGTGCTGACAACCTACGGGCGTTCCTCCGGTTTCTGCATTGATCCGATCGAGAAAAAGCCTTTGAACCAGTTTTATCCCGGCAGTAGCGTGCTGTCGTTTGGTACTGCCGGCTGTAATTTGGCCTGCAAGTTCTGCCAAAATTGGGATATTTCGAAATCCCGCAGCTTTGACAAGCTGCAGGATCAGGCCAGCCCGGAAGCAATTGCGCGCTGTGCCGAGCAATATCATTGCAAAAGCGTGGCATTTACCTACAACGACCCGGTGATTTTTGCCGAGTACGCGATGGATGTGGCTGATGCTTGCCATGCCAGGGGCATCAAAACGGTCGCGGTGACAGCCGGGTATATGCATCCGCAGCCACGGCGTGATTTTTTTGCCAGAATGGATGCGGCCAATGTCGATCTCAAGGCATTTACCGAGGCGTTTTACGTCAGGCAGACCGGGTCGCATTTGCAGCCGGTGTTGGATACCTTGCGTTATCTGCGGCATGAAACTGATGTCTGGCTGGAACTGACTACGCTGCTGATTCCGGGATTGAATGATTCTAGCGAGGAGATTGCCGCCATGAGCCACTGGATCATGAGGGAGCTGGGCCCCGATGTGCCGCTGCATTTCAGTGCCTTCCATCCGGATTACAAAATGGATGATGTTCCGTCCACACCCTCGGAAACATTGATCCGGGCGCGTAGAATCGCGCTGGATGCCGGACTGCATTACGTATACACCGGTAATGTGCATTACAGGGAAGGCGATACCACGATTTGCCCGGGGTGTAGTAGCGCCGTCATCGTGCGCGACTGGTACGAAATCGAACAATATCATTTGACGGAGGACGGGTATTGTGAACAGTGTCACACCCGGATTGCCGGTCATTTTGAGCCATTTACCGGCCAGTTCGGCAGGCAGCGTATTCCCATCAAAATAGGAGCGATGACATGACAGCGGTCAACATTCCGGCGGGTTCCGCTGAGCTGGGTGGAGAACTGGTTTTGCCACCAGCAGCAGCGGGGGTCGTGCTGTTTGCGCATGGCAGCGGCAGCAGCTGTTTCAGCCCGCGCAATACTTTTGTCGCAAAGGTGTTGCAACGGCGGGGCATCGGCACGTTGCTGTTCGATTTGTTGACGCGCACGGAAGATCAGGATTATGCGCAGCGGTTTGATATTGATCTGCTGACGCAGCGTCTGCTGGCCGCGACAGACTGGTTGCAGACGAATCCCGAAACCAGGGCATTGAAGATCGGCTATTTTGGCGCCAGCACTGGTGCTGCTGCCGCCTTGCAAGCCTCTGCCGAAAGAAAAGCAGTTGTGGCCGCCGTGGTGTCACGCGGTGGCCGCCCCGATCTGGCGGGGGAGCCTGCCTTGGGCCAGGTGGCGGCGCCAACATTGCTGATTGTGGGTGGAGCAGATTACGGCGTGATCGAATTGAACGAACAGGCTTTCGCCATGATGAATTGCAAGAAACAATTGAGCCTGGTGCCAGGTGCTACCCATCTGTTCGAGGAGCCAGGTACGCTGGAACAGGCAGCGCAACTGGCGGCAGACTGGTTTGCCCGATATTTGTGCAATCAGAAGGAAGGTGGTGCGTGATGGAAATCCCGGGGTTGTTTACATGATCCGTGCCAGAATCTCCCGATGTTGATCACAATTCTGGTTGTTCAAACCAGGCACGCAGCATTTCTTCGCTGACGACACCCATATGTTTGTGTTTGTTGCCCTTGGCATCTACAAAAAATGTCAGTGGCAGCTCACCACGCCAACGCGAATCGACATCCCGATAAATTATTTCGGGAAAGTGCTCGCTGAACACCCAGGTTTCAGGAAGTTGCAGATCATGCGTTGTCATGGTTTGCCAAATTACACTTTCATCCAGAAACGGATCAGCCGCAACAATGACGATTTCATGCCCGGGATAGATTTTTTGCATCCTCCCGAGCAAAGCCAGCTCATCCATGCAATAGCTGCAGGTTTCCGACCAGAATGTCAGTAGAAACGGCTTGCCATTATTCCTGTCCTGGATCTGGATAAAGCTGCCTTTGACGAATGGGTGAATCGTCGCCTGCGGAGGGCTGGCTAAAGTCATCGTTGCTGCCATCCAGAGGCTGGCAGCAAGCAGGCTGAAGTATATTACCCGGCTTTTCATTTTTTACTCCTGGTCAACTGATGTCAGAAATGCTGCATTCCCAATTCTTCACGTTTGCCATCCTTGCTTTGTGTCCAGACGATCAGGAATTCCTTTCCAGCTGGTACAACTCGTGGAAAGGCTGCCCTGACATCAGGTGAAGAAACCCTTACCGGATCACTGAATGTGCCATCCTCGCGTTTCTCTGCTGCAAAAATTGCCAATCCGTTTTCCGCAAAACCATCCCAGACGACGATCAGTCTGCCATATTCGTTAATTGCCACATCACCATGCAAGCCGCTGTCATCACCCATTCTGAGTGGTGCGGACCATTGTTTTCCACCATCTGTGCTTTGGAGATAATAGATACCACTATGCTCGGGATGACCGGTTCCTACGACGGTATGAACGTGATTCCGATATTCACCCTGCCCGAACGCCATGCCACCGCCAATATGCGGGCATCCTTCAAAAAACCAGTTGAACTCGCCAACGGTGCCCAGACGTTGCCAATTCTGTCCGCGCAATGTGCCAAACGACATATCGGAAGGTTGCTTGTCGCGATAAAGCACATGCAAGGTATCCTGATGCAGGCGTGCCGATGTCCAGCAGCAGGCACAGGTCACTTCATCCAGCGTTATCGTGTCACTCCAGCTCAGCCCTCCATCGACAGAATGTGCGTGGCGTATCCCTTGCGTGCCTTTGATTTCGCTTCGTCCGTGCCGGCTATCCAGCCAGACCAGATGTAATTGCTTTTCATCCCCATCGGTGGCAAAGAAACCGTGAGAACCTTCATTCCAGTCAGTTGGACTGCTGCTAGGCTGCCAATGTTGTCCACCATCAATCGAGCGTGCGATGACCATCGGTCCGGCGCTATGCGATGCACCCTCTTTGTAGCTTGTCCAGAAAGCAAGCAGATGATCGCCTGATACCGCCAGACGCGCGTCATTGCTGCGTGCCAGGGATGGCTCCAGCGTCTGGCCTGCATCAACTGCAACGGGATTGGACCAGGTCTTGCCGCTATCTCCAGATGTCTTCAGTACGACGGATTGCTTGCCATTCTCGTTCAGGCCCAGCAGCAGGTAGATCCTGTTGTTCTTTTCTACGATATCCAGGCTGATCACACCATCCGGTTTAGGGGGCATTTTATGTTTGCTGTGATCAGTTTTTTCCGTTTTCATGGTTGCTGTCGATGCATTCTGCTGAACAGATGCCACAGGAGCACCTTCATTTTTGTATTGAGCTTCCGCAGCCTCCAGCAGCTGGCCAGGATTCAATCCGAAAACTGATATAAACAGGGTCAAAACAAATAAATATGGCGTACTAATATTTGATGCATTTGTGCGGATCTTCATGTTTTTTCTGCTGATTTTGAATTGGGCCATGATTTTAATATCCTTTGATGGTTTATCAGTGCGACAAATTGCCGCACTGATTTGGCAGGCTGATGAAGTGTTGCAGTCAAGTATAAAAAACAAAAACCTTTGTGGATCATAAGATATTAATTTCTCCCGGTTTGTGTTTAAGTCCGGCAGTCTGTCAGGGTAAACTGGTACGCTTTGTTTGTTGGAAGAAAACAGGATGAAACAGATTTTGCTGGTTGCCTCGGGCGGTGCCATAGGCTCAATTTTTCGTTATCTACTTTCGGGCTGGGTGTTGCATCAGGTGGCAGGCTGGCGGTTTCCGCTGGCGACCTTTACGATCAATCTGACTGGTTGTTTTATGGTTGGCTTGCTGGGTGCGCTGGTTGTAAAGCATGGGTACTTCTCGGCAGATACCCGTTTGTTTTTGTTTACCGGGATTGCCGGCGGATTTACCACCTTTTCAGCCTTCGGGCTGGAAACCTTTTATCTGCTGCGTCAGGGAGAAGTGCTGGTTGCGGGTGGTTATGCATTGGCCAGCGTGGTGTTAGGACTGTTGGTGTTGTGGCTAGGTTTCAGCATGATTCCGGCTCGTGGCTGACCCCGCTGGATTGTGCCTGCAGGATGAACTACTTTATTTTCATCCTGCTCTGTCATCATTTTCATTGAGTGAAGTCAAGATTTCCTGGTAGGCAAGCCTGAGTTTTGCTTGCTGTTCCGTCGGAATGGCATGGGCAGACAGGCAATGCTCGAATACCTCATGAACACTGAGTTCTTCTAGTGTGCCACCTTCTCCGGTTTGATCGAGTATCTGGCGGATGATCCGGTTATTTTTGATGCGGAGGATTTCAAGCGATGAACCTTCGATAGTGGATTGCAGCCGTTCCGGTAGATTGGTAATCAACTCATCCCCTTCATAAATAATTTCCAGCCAGGCGCAGGAATGTTCGGCAATGAGCCTGGAAATCCTGTCGCTAATTTCTTTCCAGTTTCCTTTGATGCGTTCGAGGGGCTGAAAAACCGGAATGCGGATCAGTCTGACGTCAGCAGGGGTTGTCGAACCGGAGTGATTGAATTCCACCAGGCAGATACTTTTTTCCTGACCGGCTTCGCCGAATCCCATCGGCAGGGGAGAGCCGCTGTAACGCATGACAGGAGAATCATTGACGCATTGGGGTACGTGCAGGTGGCCCAGCGCGAGGTAATCCATATCCGCAGGAAAAATACCGGCCGGCACATGCGCCAGTGATCCGACATATAACTCCCGCACACCATCGCCTTCAATCGTCTGTCCACCGGCAACGAAAAGATGTCCCATGGTAATGATCGGGATGGCAGGGGACAGCGCGGCACGCTGCAGTCTGGCCTGATTGATGACAGCAGCGTAATGGTCGCGGATTCCCTCGATGAGTTTGCGGGATTTGTCCTGCATGCTTTCACCAGCTTCGGCCAGCCGGATATCTCGATCGCGCAGATGCGGAATGGCACAGACGATCAGCTCTGCCACGCCTGCCGTATTGTGGAGAATGAGCACTTCATCGGCCGGATCGCCGGATAGGCTGCCGGTGACATGCACATCCAGCACCTTGAGCAATTCCCGGGGGGCACTGAGAAAGGAAGGGGAATCATGATTTCCCGCGATGATGACCACATGGCGGCAGGAAGAGGCGGCAACGCGGTGCAGAAAGCGGTAATAAAGCTGCTGTGCGCGATTGCCAGGTGTACTGGTATCAAAAATATCTCCCGCAATTAGTAACGCATCCACTTGTTCCTGTTCGATTGTTTCTATTAGCCAGGTAAGGAAAGCCTCGAATTCATCGTATCGTTTGCGGCCGTATAAGGTTTTGCCGATATGCCAGTCGGAGGTATGGAGAATTTTCATTGGATAGCTGGAAAATGTTGGCAGAAAATAACTCTGATTATGAAAATTGATGGTTTGTACGCAAATTGTGTTCGAGGGTAATGCATTTCACTGGATCGAGGTAAGGATCACCTTTTATTTTGCTGTAAGTATCGAATGCTGATTGACGCTGATCGGGTTAATCGGTATAGTTACCGACTTTTCCGGGGTGTAGCGTAGCCTGGTAGCGCGCCTGGTTTGGGACCAGGATGTCGGGAGTTCAAATCTCTCCACCCCGACCAATTTACGTGTATTTGATATGAGCCAAAGCCCGGTTTGAGTAGCAGTGCCCGTAGCTCAACCGGATAGAGCACCAGCCTTCTAAGCTGGGGGTTACAGGTTCGATTCCTGTCGGGCACGCCAGGTCTGATCTGGTTTTACAAGATCAACTGGTCGTTCAGATCCATGGTGGCTGTAGCTCAGCTGGTAGAGTCCCGGATTGTGATTCCGGTTGTCGTGGGTTCGAGTCCCATCAGCCACCCCATCAGCATCAAGCGCATTTCATTCTTTAATTTTCCAATTCTTCGGTTGTTGTTCTGGTAGATAGTTTTTGCGCTATCGTGATGTGCGTTCTAGACATTTCCTCAATGTTGTTTTTCTAGGGAACCTCTGAAAAACTACTTGTGTTGTCATTTCTGCGTTAAAAATCGGCTCAAAATGCTCATTTATTACGTATAAACTCTGCTTTTTACTCGGCGCCAGCGCCTCGCCCTACGGGCTAGCCTTACAGCTGTTCGCTGCGTTTTACTTGTGTCTCCTATTTTTGCCTTGAATTGACTGCCTCGCTGACGTTTTTCAGAGGCTTCCTAGAAATTTTCATAGCGGTTGACATCGAAAATGCCAGCCTGCAAGGGTTGCTGCTGCTGTTGCCAGGCGGTGATGTCATGCAGGATTTGCCAGAATTGCGGATGTGTACGTCGAATCCCCCACGTTTCTACCGCGCGTTCAAAGTCCTGAGTTTTCCCTGCTTTGCTCAAGGCGGATACAAATTCTCCAATTTGGTGAGCGGGCACGTCAAACATAAAATTTGGATAGCTGCCGGTAATGCCGGGATAAACGGTGAGGCGATCTTTTCCCGGTTGATAGCGCAATTCCTCGCCCAGCATGAAGGCAACATTACTATGGGCGCGATCTCTCAGCAGCGTATAAACCGTACGCTCGTTTTGTCCGAGTCTGACGCGCACGAAGGTTACTTCCGGAAGCTGGATGATTCCGGGCAGATTGGCAGCGGGTTGTGCCGCAAGGCTCGATAAGGCGTGATCGGCCTGTTGTATCCAGCGTGGCTGATCAGCACGGCTGCAATTGCCATCCAGGCAACGGTTGAGTGGGTCGGCTGCCATGGTATTGACCGACTGAAAGCGCTCAAGAATATGTAATGCCAACTCCTGCTTCGGATGATCCGTGGTGAAATGTTCAGCTGATGGCGATTTATCGTCAATGTCCTCATAAATGATACCGAACTTCAATTTACCCAGATCCTGGTACCAGTCATTCAATACAGCTCTGCGTTTTCCAGCCGGAAGCAGCCGGACGAAATTCTGTTCCGAGCCGTTGCGGATCAGATCGAAATAAAGCCGTGTCAGGATTTGGTGGGCAACGTTGCCGAATACATCGAAATTGACGACCAGCTGATAGTAGGTTTGCTCCAGCAAAGGATAATCCATGAGCCAGATAGTTTGGGGAATGACTCCCGCGAGACCTCTCACGACAGAAGCGCTGTTGTGGTGGCGGAAAATGGTCAGCAAGGCATTCTCGTTTTGACCGTCGCCATTCCAGACATGGGTCAGTGATGCCCCTTGCGGTTGTTGCTGGACATAATGCTGCTGGCGTAATGCCAAATAATTATTATGGCGTTTGAGATAACGCAGCCAGTTTTCACCGGCATCGAGCAGATTGTCATCCTGCCCGGGCATGCCCAGCAAGGCAGTGGCTTTGTCCCTGTAAGCTTCATCGGTAATAAAAAGATCGGATTCCGGAGATTGAAACAATGTCCAGAAATGATCGCGGATGACATCGGTTGCAATCTGGCCACGGCAGACCGGCCCATGAATGAAGGTGCGCACAAAATACTCTGCTTCATCCAGCATGAATTGATAGCGTGCGCGTGCTGGTATGGCGGAAAAAGTGACAAAAGGATTGGAGCGTTCCGTGTAGCCGTAACCGGGTAAATTATCCACGGTCCAGTCATCTTTGAAAAAAAGCGCATCAATGCGCTGCAGTTTCGTCTGGTCAAGCGGGTACAGGATACGCCGCTTGTGCGTGATCACACCGGATACCGGGCGCAGGCGGTAAAAGAACGGCCTGCCCGGGTCATCATTCGGGCTGACAGTGGCAATCGGTATGACTTCTTCACCGGTTGGCGTGGATGAACGCAGCAATTCAAAAAAACGGGGTTCTTTTCCAGCTTCCGGAAAATACAGATAAGACAAAAACAGGTGTTCGTACAACCAGCGGGCTACCAGCTGGCCGCGTTTGTCCTTCCGGTTGAATAGAGTTTCCCATGTCAGGATTGCCTGCTCCTCATCCCGCGTCAGATTAGCAGCGGGTTCATCCGGTATCACCGCTCCTTGATCCAGCCACCCGGCCAGAAGCGAGTATTCCTGATCGGTCAGGCCGCTGGTGCCAAGCGGCATGCCCTCGTAGGGATGATCATGCGCATAATCATCAAATTCTTCTTCGGAAACACACTGGTTTTTACGTGAAAAACCTGTCTCAATCGTATCGGGCAGTTTACTGTTGGGCGGGAGTGGAAACTGCTTCTTCAGAGAGATCATTCTTCCCAGTAATGCCCGGGATTGTTCTTTATCCGATTGCAAAACCGAATAAAAACCGCGTTTCCGCCAGCCGTCGAGCGTCAATTCATCCACTCCCAGGCGTGTGGGTTTCATCGCTTTGGTACGCATGCTGTTGTAAATTGCTTCCTGAGAGGCGCCGCGCAGCAGGCCCCCGGTATTTTCCAGCTTGAGCTGGCAGGGTGCGTCAAAACAACTATGGCAGGAGAGACATTTGGCTTCGATAATCGGCTGGATTTCTTTTGTAAATGAAACCGGATGCTGAGCGGGTGCGGGCAAATCAAGCGGAGTAGGCGCCGGACGGGGATCAAGTAATGAACGTGCGCTGTCCTGGCACGCGGATAATATGAAAATACAGCTCAGCAGGGACAGAAAAGAGAGAAATGCACGCACAAACGGGCTCCGGGGTTGGGGGTAAAACAAACGGAAAATGGCTGACAAGCATAACAGTCGTAGTTAGCAAATAGTATCAAGCCAATCCTAAGGAAGCTCTGCAAAACGACCTGCGTTGTCATTTCTGTGTTAAAAATCGGTTCAAAATGCTCATTTATTACGTATAAACTCCGCTTTTTTGCTGATTCTTCCTTGAACTGACTGCCTTGTTGATATTTTTTAGAGATTCCCTAAAAGTTTATCCTTATCCCCACCAGGCCAGAGCGTCCGGGTAATGGTGCACGATCTTTCAGAAAAGAAGTGTGGCGTCTCGCTTCTTCATTCAGCAAATTGGAGCCCCGGATGAACAGGTTGTAATTCATTCTTCCCCAGTCAAACCGGTAATCCAGCTGGGCATTCAGCATGGTGTAACCATCTGTGTTTGTTTCCAGTGCGGCCACATCCGTTTGTTTGTGCACCCGCATCACATCCACCCGGCTTCGCCACGGGCCATGGATATAATCAAGCGATCCACCAAAGCGGAGCGGTGTCATGCGTGGTAAATACCCGCCTCCTGACAGCCGTCCGCGCACATAATCACTCCACAGTCGCAAATCCAGCTTGCCGCGATGATCATTCAGCAAGCGGGCATTTGTCTCGAATTCGGCACCCAGAAAATTGGCATTACGCTGGTCATAATTCAGTAACAGCAATCCATGGCTGTCCGGCAATCCCTTGGTGTTGACACGGTCAGGCAGGCCATCACCCGTCATATCCGATTCCCGCAGGAAAATGAAATCATTGACCCGGCTGGCAAACAGATTGAGCGTCCAGCTCAGGTTTCCACTTTGCTTATCTAGGGATAGGTCAATACTGCTGGTTTTCTCGCTTGAAAGAGTGGTGTTCCCAATCTCAAATGAATTCGTGGCCAGATGCGGTCCACCGGAATACAACTCTTCCAGTGCCGGGGCACGCATTGTGTGAGAAATATTGCTTTTCAATGCATAGCCTTCCAGAAATTTCCAGGTTGCCCCTCCTGAAACACTGAACACGCCGTGGTCAACCTTGAGACTATCCTCTTTGCGTTCCGTCCATTGATGCTCGAAGCGCCCGCCTATCTCGACCAGCCAGTGCCCGACATCCCGTTTTTCCAGTAAAAACACACCCAGGGAATCCATGCGGGAATCAGGCACAAAGGCTTCTTGCCCGGCAGCAGAAAAATTACGGTTCTGATATTGCAGCCCCAGGACACCATCCCAGCTGCCTAATGGCTGGTGCAACATCTCAAGCCGGCCATCCCATTCACGGTTCAGCAGCAACGTTCCATCCTCTGCGCCTGCTGATTCCCGGTGTGCATGGTTGTTATACCCCCAGCGCAGTTTTATTTTCTGTAATCCAGGCAAGGGATGATCCAATGCCCCCTTGATATCGAAACGGGTCTGTTTCTGCTTGATCCGCGTTGTTCCTTCATGGCTCAATACATCACTGCCATCATGCGAATTTTCATTTGCATCCTGACCATGATCATGTCCGGGCACACCATAGTGGTTGACGAAACGGCTAACGGCGACCCCCAAAAATCCCTGCTCACCGATATAGGACAAGCCACTGGAAAAATTTTTTGTCCGGACATCACTATTCTCAAGCACACCTTTTTTTGCACCGGGCTCTGGTTCTGGTTCAGCATAACCGGGAATCGAGTAGTTTCCAGCATGCCGTTTCATCCCATCCAAATGCCAGGCAAAATGTCCTGCGCCTGCATTCAACCGGAATGCGCCGGTAAAATCATCGGACACCGATCCATAGTGACCATACAGATCGCCGCCAGCTTCCTCCGGTACCTGTTCAGGTATCCGCTGATTCACGATATTCACGACCCCGCCGCTGGCGCCCGAGCCATAAAGTAACGCAGAAGATCCACGAAAAATTTCAATCTGATCAGCAAATAAAGCCTCGGCAGCTACGGCGTGATCAGGACTGATCGTGGAAACATCCATCGTGCCGATACCATTCTCCAGCACCCGTACACGTGCTCCACCCAGGCCACGGATCACCGGGCGACCCACTGCCGAGCCAAAATCCGCGGAAGAAACACCCAGTTCCCGGGATACAGCTTCGCCAATATTGCTCAAATCGCGTGTTTGCAACCCTTCCTGCCGCAAAACTGATACAGGTTGGGGGATGGTGGTTTGGGCTTTGCGCAAGGGATCAGCAGTGATAACTACCGGTTTAAGCGGCGTGGGATTGGTGTCTCCGGGTATATCCGCTGGATTGCTTGTGACTTCCTGAGCACAGACGCAAAACGATAGTCCTGTAAAAGTTACCAGGCCGATCAAGATTTCCAGTTTTTTCACTTACTTGTTTCCCAGTTTTTATTTATCGTTTTTCACACGTTGCCACCCGGTTGCCAGTGGATACCAGCAATAAATGACAAAAACAGATGTGCAGGAAAGAATGCTGCATAGACACTCTTATCTGGGACAGACGCATGATTCGGTTGATGCACACCTGCAGAAACCCTGTAACTGCAACATTGTTGCGATTATAAGTGCAGCAATAGCTGTAACGCAATTATGTTGCAATAAATATCATTGGCCTGTCATGGCGCGGCCACAGTCAGCACAGATACCATTGATATTGAGTTCGATAGAATCAATGGAGAAATTGGAAGGCAGTTCATTCGGCAAGGCCGGCTGAATTTCTGGAAGACAGAACACCTTATGGCAGTGATGGCATTGAAAGTGGGCGTGACGATGCATGGATTCGCTGCGTGTAACCTGAAAGCGCCAGGCTCTGCCGGCACCTGCCACCTTATGCACCAAACCCTGGGTGACCAGCCAGTCCAATGCACGGTATACGGTAACCCGGTCAAATGCACCAAGTTGCTGCAGATGTTCCAGCACCTCACTATGGGAAAGCACATCCTTGGCATTCAGTAACACACCCAAGACCGCACTACGGATCGGAGTCGAGCGCTTCCCGGCGTTTTGTATCAGTTGTTCGGCAATATTCATGCTGACTAAGCTATCTATCAATCCAGTGAGATTACGTGATTTTTAAATGAATCACCCCATTATGCACCGGCAGAACTTTCGGAACCTCCGCACTTTCGAATCAGTGGGTGTAAACCAGCGCCCCGGAGGTATCCTTTGAAAAGCTCTTCACCCTGCCACTGATCCGGGATGTATATGGGCTAAAGCGGTGCTTGATGCCCAATATCCTGCAGAGATGCATCGGCAAAATTATCGGTCATCAATCCATAATAGCCATACAGATCGCCGCGAGCTTTCCCGGTAACATTTTAGGTATCCGCTGATTCACGGCATTTGCCACTCAAACGCTGGTGCCCGAGCCAAAATCTGCGGAAAAATACCCGGTATCCCGGCATCCCGAGCTACGGCTTTATCAATATTGCCCAAAGCGCGCGTTTATATTTTTACATCCCGAAAACATCTTCCCAGAGCCGGGTGACGGCCAGTCTGGCTTCGCTTAACTGGTGACTGGCTACACGGGCAAATTTTTGTGATCCATCCTTGGACAGGGGGGTGCCGGTTGTTTCAGGGGCGCCGCTTAGCCTGAGCTGATGCTGTGTGCGCCGGAGTTCGCGATAGGCAGCAAGTGCGGCATTTGCTTTTTTGGCTGGAACCAGTCCAAGTTCACCTGCCAGTTTCAGCAGGGCGATATTGCCGATATTGCCAGTCAGTTGCGAATAGCGGTGAGCATGACCCAGCACCAAGTATTGCACGATGAATTCCACATCGATGATGCCGCCGGGATCATGCTTGATGTCGAATAGCGAGCTGGGATTGGGGTGCGCTTCCAGCATTTTTTTGCGCATGAGCAAAATTTCCTGTTTCAGTTTTGCCAGATCACGTGGCTGGCAGAGGATGTTTTTGCGCATGAGCTCAAACATCTCGCCCACTTCAGGATCACCCACAACGAAGCGTGCCCGGGTTAGTGCCTGATGTTCCCATACCCAGGCTTGTTCATATTGATAGCAGGCAAAGGCTTCGATGGAATTGACCAGCAATCCGCTGGTGCCATCCGGGCGTAAGCGCAGATCGGTTTCATACAATATACCGGCGGAGGTGGGGCTGGTCAGCCACAGATTGATACTTTGCGCTAGCTTGGTGTAGATCTCGATGGCATCGGAATGGCGGTCGCGGTAGAGGAACACAATGTCCAGATCGGAAGCGTAACCCAGCTCCTTTCCTCCCAGTTTGCCGTAGCCGATGATGGCAAAGGCGGGTGTTTCCCGGTGCTTCTTTTTCAGACCCTGCCACGCGAGTTGCAGCACGTTATCCAGGATCAGATCAGCAAGTTCGGTCAGATGATCACTGAGTTTTTCCAGCAGCAGATCGCCTTCCAGATCGGTTGCGAGCAGACGGAACGCCTGTGCATGCTGGAAATGGCGCAATACATCCATTTGCCACTCCACCATTTGTGTTTTGGGGATGTTGATGTGGTGCAGCTGGTGGATTAGCTCGGTTTTAAGTGCCAACCAGTTTGGCAGGGCGTACAGACCGGTTTTGGAGAGCAATTCATCCAGCAGGATAGGGTGCCTGCCAAGATAGTCGCTCGCCCATTGGCTAACACTGACCAGTTTCGCTACGCGCGGCAGGGTTTGCGGGTGTTCCTGTAGCAATGCGAGATAAGCCGGGTGTTGTCCGATTTTTTCGAGCAGCTGCAACATGCGCTCTAGCGTGATATCTACAGGAGGAAAGCGTGCGACTACTTCCATCAGGGTCGGCATCAGTTCGAACAAGCGTTCCTGGTTGGGGTGGGCCAGTTGCCGGAAGAAAGAACTGTCATAAAACAGCTGAATACGTGCCATGATTTTGACCGGATCAAGGTAGCCCAGTGTCTGCAGCTGCTGATTAAGCACCTCTGTGGTTTCGTTATCCCCGGGTCGTTCCGGTTTGATCCGGGCGAGTTTGTTATGGCGGATGGCTTTGCGGCGGGCAGCAAAAATCTGTTCGAAGTGGCGGGTCACGTTCTGGCGATGCAGATCAAGGTGATCGAGAAAACCGGCGTAACTGGTAAATCCCATGCTTTTTGCAATCAATACCTGTTCATCGGATTGTTGTGGCAGATTCTGGGTTTGCTGGTCATCAAGATATTGCAGGCGATGTTCGAGTTTGCGCAGGAAGCAGTAAGCTTCGGTCAGCTCTTCGATTGTTTGTTCGGGAAGAGGCTGTTTCTGCCGCAAGCGCCGCAGCACACCCAGAGTGGGGCGTATGCACAGATCGGCATCGCGTCCACCCCGGATCAGCTGGAATACCTGGGTGATAAATTCGATTTCGCGGATGCCGCCGGGACCCAGTTTGATATTGTCGTGCAGCTCGCGCCGATCGACTTCCTTGCGCAGTTGGGTATGCAGGCTGCGCATGGCTTCGTAGGCTTCGAAATCCAGATATTTGCGGAATACAAAAGGGCGCACAATCAGCTCCATCAGCGCCGCTTCGGCGACTGATGAGCCGGTGATGACGCGGCTTTTGATCCAGGCGTGCCGTTCCCATTCGCGGCCTTGCGTGATGAAATAATCCTCAAGCATCGGCAGGCTGATGGCCAGAGGGCTGTTCTCGCCATGCGGCCGCAGGCGCATATCGACACGAAAGACATACCCGTCCACGGTATAATCGTTCAGGCTTGCAATCAGTTTTCGCCCCAGCCTGACAAAGAATTCATGATTGCTGATGGATTTCTTGCCATCCGTTTCACCCTCTTCGGGGTAAATAAAAACCAGATCCACGTCAGAGGATACATTGAGTTCGCCTCCTCCCAGTTTTCCCATGGCTACAATCAATAATTGCTGTTCCGAACCGGTTTTTTCGCCGATTGGCTTGCCGAAACGTTCGGGTTGTGCCATGACTGCGTGGAGGAATTCCAGTGAAAAACGGATGATGGTATCCGCCAGTGCTGTCATGGTTGTCATGACTTCGTTCAAATCGGCCAGTCCGGCGAGATCGCGCGCAGCCAACCGGAGAATGGCCCGCTTGCGCAATTGGCGTAGTAGCCGGTGCAGATCAGTTTCATCCCTGATGGCGGCCGGAGAAGATTGCAAAAAATCATGCATTTCCTCCCATGAAAAGGGGATCTGTAATTGATTCAGCAATTCCTGCCGCAGGCCGGGTTCGCTGGTCAGGGTGCGCTGCAGAAAGCGGCTGTAGGACAGAATACTGTCAACAATGGATGCGGCCTGAGAGGGGTGGATGGGCGTAGACATACAAAATAAATGGTATTGGGCCAGGTCATGGCATGGGATGGTGGGATGTCCGATGCAACGCAGGACTACATTTCATTTTTAATGTGATAAATGATTATGACAGCAATCATATCCTGCCGAAGATGGCCGGTGCTATTTCTCCATTGGGCACACTTCGAATGATGGCTGGGTATTGAATTTATGCCGCAACCTCTTGTGCATCTTTGTGCGACCGGATTGAGCTGGGCGGGCCGTGGGCTCTTGCTGGGGGGGGTATTGGCCGGTTTGCTGGTTATCGCGTTACGTTACTGGATTTTGCCTGATATCGACCATTACCGTTCTGATATTGCGGCAGCTCTCACCCGTGTTGCCGGACAAACCATACGGATTGATGCCATTCAGGCCAACTGGGATGGGCTGCGTCCGCATTTGCTGATGCAGGGAATCAGCGTGGCTGATCGCCAGGGCCATCCGGTGCTGACATTTCCCGCCATTGAAGGCACGGTTTCGTGGCGATCTATGCTGCGCGGTCAGCTCAATTTTCATGAAATTGTGATTGACCAGCCTGCATTATTGGCGCGCCGTGATGCAGAAGGAAATGTGCATATTGCGGGCATTGCGCTCGGTGAACATCAGCAGGACAGCGGTTTCTTTGACTGGTTGTTGCACCAGCGGCGCCTGATTGTCAGGGATGCCGCTCTTTATTGGCAAGATGATTGGCATCAGAGCCCGGTGCGCTATTTTGAATCCGTCAATCTGCATTTGCAGAATAAACGCGGCGGCAGGCACCACTTGTTTGGCTTGCAGGCGCACTCATCCGATCCATTGTTTTCTCGGGTGGATTTGCGTGGAGATCTGACCGGCAAATCTGTACAGGATTTGTCGGCGTGGCAGGGGCAGCTTTATGTTGCGTTGCAGGATACCGCTCTGGCAAGCTGGCCAAAATGGACAACCCTGCCGGAGGGTTTGGCATTCAGGAAAGGCAAGGGCAGTTTGCTTGCCTGGGCAGAGCTTCATGGTGGAAGTTTTACAAGATGGGTATCGGATATCAATCTGCGAGATGCGGCCATTCAGGCTTCACCGGGTTTGCCAGAACTGGAGATCAGCCGGTTATCTGGCCGTGGAGAATGGCGCAAATCGGAAGATGCCAGGGGAACGGATCAGCAATGGTTTATCCGTGATTTGCATGTTGGGCTAAAGGGTTTGCCACTGGCCGGGCCGGTAGATGGATCGTGGCGAGTGCAGCGCGGTAAGGATGATGGTTTGCCAAAACACAATCTGCAGGCCACAGGGCTGAATATGGAAGTGCTGACGCAACTGGCTGCCAGTCTGCCGGTTGAGGAAAAATGGCATGCACTTTTGTCCGGGTTGTCCCCGCGCGGGACAGTCAGGCATGTGAATCTGGAGTGGCAGGGTGACTGGGCAGCACAGCCTTCTTTCCGGATCAATGCCGCTTTCAATGATTTGGCCGCGCAGTCATTCGGGGATTACCCAGCATTCAAGGGAATGAGCGGGATTGTCGATGCCTCTGCGGTGGGCGGTTCCTTGTTTCTTTCTGCAAAACAAATGGAAATTACCCGGCCGCAGCAGCCGGAAGACATTTTTCATGTCGATGTGCTGACCGGGCGGGTGGATTGGAAAACCGCTGCTGATCGCAAGGTAACCCGGGTTGAGTTCAGTGATGTTGTCTTCAGAAGTGAATCTGGAAGTGGAAGTTTGCAGGGAAGTTATATTCTGAATCCGGATAGGCCAGGGCAGATTGATCTGACGGGGAATCTGTCGCGGGCCGATATTTCTCACCTTGGACGATACGTCACTTGGCTGGCCGGGGATGACAGGAAGAAAAATCTGGATAAGTGGGTGTTTTCAGGTTCTTTGGCCGATGCCCGTTTTCATGTCAAGGCAGCATTGCCTGATTTCTCCGGGAACGCGGGCGCAGAACAATTTTCCATTCGTGCTGAAACGGCCATCAGTAACGTCGGCATCAAAATGGCGGATGATTGGCCAGAGATCACGGGTGCGACAGGGCACATATCCATTCAGGAAGGAGCGCTTGATCTGTCTCTGTCAGCAGCCAGAGTTGCCGGGATTCGGCTGCAAAAGCTGGTGCTGCAATCGGATGCTCTTGATGCTGATCGACCGGAAATCAGGATCAAAGGCGAAGCAGAAGGAGAAAGTAAGGAAATTGCGGCTTTGCTGCGGCAGGTGGATCTGGGCCAATCTGTTGGCGAATTGTTGCAACAGGCCGAATTTTCCGGAAACGGGCAATTGCAGGCAGATATGACGCTGGTTATTGGCCAGGATGAATTTGCCGTTGCCAAATTGCAGGGGCGTTACCAGTTCATGGATAACCGGATCAATCTTGATCGCTATGTGCCTGATTTTTATCAGGTCAATGGATCACTGGTTTTTACCGGATCAGGGGTGTCGCTGGAGGGAATGAATGCCCGATTACTGGGCGGCCCGGTTGATATTTTTTCTTCACCCTTGCCGGGCGGGGGCATACGCATTGCTGCTACAGGTCACGCCGATTTTGATCGTTTCCGTGCGGATACGAGTGTGGCCGGTTCGGGGAATTTATCGCAACTATGGACCCAGTTTACGCGCGGCAACGGGGAATGGCAGGTGGCCGTGGATGTTGAGCGGAATAAAGTGGGTATCGTGATTGATACCTCGCTGGAAGGGGTGGAACTTGCATTTCCGGCCCCTTTTACCAAAGCGGCGGCAGAAAAGATTCCCATGCATCTGGAGAAGGTATTTATTCTGCCGCGCGATGATCACATCCGTTTCCGTTATGGCGATATTGTGACTGCGGAGTTTGAACGTATTCGCAAAAAAGCGCATGACTACCAGCCGGTGCGAGGGGTAGTCCATTTGGGCGGTTCCGGAGTATTGCCCCAGAGTAAAACCACCTGGATCGGTGGCTCTGTGCCGGAGCTGGAATGGGATCAATGGCGGGAATTGTTTCAGAGACATGCCAAACTGGATGTATCTATAGATCATGCCGCGCGCGGAATGGACAATATCCTGACCCAGTCGATGCAGTTTGATTTGCACATTGGCCAATTTGAGTTTCTTTCCAGCTGTTTCAATGATGTTCAGCTTGCAATTAACCGACAGGGTGAAGATTGGCGTATGGATGTTTCCAGCCGAGAAATCGACGGCAAGATAGATTGGTACGCAGCCGCACCACAAAAAGTGGTGGCACGTCTGAAACGGCTAAAAATACCGGAGAATGCGCCAGAGACTATTTTTACACCTTCCAAGCAGGAACCTCCGGGAGATTGGCCTGCTGTGGATATCGAAGCCGATGAATTGTATGTAAAGGGCGGCCGGATGGGGCAGATGAAGCTCAGCGCTGTACAAAGGCCGGATGGCTGGCTGGTGGAAAATCTGGATATTAGGCACCCTGATAGCAGATTGACCGCCAGTGGATTGTGGGAGAATCGCAAGCCGCCTTATCGGATATATAGCCGCATCCAGCTGCAATCAAGTAATATCGGCAAGTTGTTCAAGCGTCATGGTTATCCTGGCCGTGTAGCGCGTGGCGAAGGAGTGCTGGAAGGAGAGCTTGACTGGGCTGGAAAACCATCCTCGATTGATTACCAAACTTTGTCGGGGACTCTCCAGCTGGAAGCGCAACATGGGCAGTTCACAGAATTAAAACCCGGTATCGGCAGATTACTGGGGGTTTTTGACCTGAGATCCCTGCCTCGCAGGTTGATGCTGGACTTTTATGATGTGTTCGGGAAAGGATTTGCGTTTGATGAGCTTAATGGGCAGATCCACATCAGAAACGGCATTGCTTCAGTCGATAATCTGCATATCTCCGGGAGTGCGGCAGAGCTTGCCTTGAATGGGAATTGGGATCTGGTGAACGAAACACAAGCCCTGAATCTGAAGGTGTTTCCTTCATTTGGCCTGGCAACCCCCATTGCCGGAATTGCGGCGATGATCGCTAAGGGAAATTTGAGGGATCCTTTTGACCGGGTGTTGCTCAACGAATATGTTATAACCGGCAGCTGGAATGATCCGGTGGTTATCGGGGTGGAGGAGACGGGGGATGGGGTGGAACAACCCCGAGTCTCGCCACAGCAGCCACCGCTGCCAGTAGGGCAATAAATTTCGCCCAGATTTTTAACTGCGACACTGGCCCGTAATAGAAGCCAATTATTATAACGATAGCGGAGAGAAGGAAAAAGGCATCTCCGCATTGAGATTAATCCAGAGGAAGGAAAGCTGAATATGAACGGCTTGATGAAATGGTTGCGGGCGGCGCTCGCGTTGGCGGAAACCAAATATAAAAAGGGAGGGAATCATGTCAACTGATACCAGTATTGATCAGGTCACCCGTTCCGGATCGGGGGATCATGACAAGGTAAGGGTGGCGGCTGTGCAAATGGCTTCCGGTCCCAGTGTATCTGCCAATCTTGAGGAGGCATTTCGCCTGATCGAGGAGGCGGCGGCAAAACAGGCCAAGCTGGTGGTTTTGCCGGAATATTTCTGTATCATGGGGATGAAGGATACGGATAAGCTCGCAGTGCGCGAGAATCCCGGTGAGGGGGAAGTGCAGAATTTTCTGAGTGAAACCGCCAGGCGTTTTGGTATCTGGCTGGTGGGGGGGTCGGTTCCTCTGGTTTCACCAGTATCGAACAAGGTCTACAACAGCTGTCTGGTATATGACGAACATGGTCGGCAGGCTGCGCGGTACGACAAGATTCATTTGTTTGGATTGTCGCTTGGTAACGAGAATTTTGCCGAAGAAAGGACCATTGACGCAGGTAACCGGGTGGTCGCTCTTGATTCTCCGTTTGGACGTATGGGATTGTCTATTTGCTACGATCTGCGCTTCCCCGAGCTTTACCGTATGATGGGCAAGGTGGATATTATCCTGGCACCTTCGGCGTTCACTGCTATTACTGGCAAGGCGCACTGGGAAACACTGATTCGTGCGCGTGCTATCGAGAATCAGGCTTATTTGGTCGCCCCGGCTCAGGGAGGATTCCATGTAAACGGGCGCGAAACCAATGGTGACAGCATGATCGTTGATCCATGGGGTGTGGTGATTGACCGTCTTCCACGTGGCTCTGGGGTGGTGGTGGCTGATATCGATCGTGTATATCAATCAAGTGTGCGGGCGAGTTTGCCAGCCCTGGAGCACCGTTGCCTGTTGGCCTGCTGAAAAATTTCCCACCGGTATTTTTTCTGCAATCCTTCCGCTGCTGCCGGGTGTGGCAGCGGTTTGTTTGCTAATCCTTTTTTACTAAATGTGTTTCTGAAATGATGGATTCATTTGCGATTGCCAATCAATGTCTGTTGGCTCCTTACGAGCTGAATGCTGGCAGACTGCAGGATGTGTTTGGTCACATTCTTTCCCATCAAATTGATTATGCAGATATTTATTTCCAGTATAGCCGTTCGGAAGGATGGGTGCTGGAAGAGGGTATCGTCAAATCGGGCAGTTTCAGTATTGATCAGGGTGTTGGTGTACGTGCAATCAGCGGTGAAAAAACTGCTTTTGCCTACTCGGACGATATCAGCAGCCAGGCTTTGATTTCTGCGGCTCGCGCGACGCGTGCAATTGCTGCCCAGGGTGGCGGAACACAAACCCGGATAGCCGGGCTATCAGGAAGTGCTGCGAGGCATGCACTGTATTATCCTTCCCTGGATCCCATAGCGCTTTGCAAGGACGCTGACAAAATCAGAATGCTTGAACGGCTGGAGGGATTTGCGCGCGCTCTGGATAAGCGGGTGATTCAGGTCATGGCTTCGCTGGCGGGAGAGTATGAGGTTGTTATGGTTGCGCGCAGTGATGGTCTGCTTGCAGCCGATGTTCGACCGCTGGTGCGTGTGTCATTGCAAGTCATTGTTGAGGAAAATGGCCGGCGGGAACAGGGGGTGGCCGGTGGTGGTGGTCGGTTTGATTACGCCTATTTTACTGATGATGTATTGCAGGATTATGCACACAAGGCTGTGCATCAGGCATTAACGAATCTGGTGGCAAAACCGGCTCCGGCAGGGAGCATGACTGTTGTACTGGGAAGTGGTTGGCCAGGTATTTTGCTGCATGAAGCGATTGGCCATGGTCTTGAAGCTGATTTCAACCGCAAGGGAAGCTCAGCTTTCTCCGGCCGGATCGGTGAACGGGTGGCTGCGCCGGGGGTAACAGTGGTGGATGATGGAACAATACCCGATCGTCGCGGATCACTGAATGTTGATGATGAAGGCAATCCGGCGCAGTGTACTACCTTGATTGAGGACGGTATTCTCAAGGGCTATTTGCAGGATAATCTGAATGCGCGGCTAATGGATCAACCAGTCACAGGTAACGGTCGGCGTGAATCGTTTGCTCATATTCCCATGCCGCGCATGACCAATACCTGCATGCTGAATGGCGATAAGGAGCCAGAAGAAATCATTGCATCTGTCAAGCATGGTTTGTATGCGGTCAATTTTGGTGGCGGACAGGTGGATATCACCAGCGGCAAGTTTGTCTTTTCTGCTGCCGAAGCTTACATGATCGAAAACGGCAAGATTACTTATCCGGTGAAAGGGGCGACACTGATTGGCAACGGACCAGATGTGCTGACCCGGGTATCCATGATTGGCAATGATCTGGCCCTGGATCCGGGTGTTGGTACCTGCGGCAAGGAAGGGCAGAGTGTGCCGGTGGGCGTCGGGCAGCCAACATTGCGTATTGATGGATTAACGGTTGGTGGTACGAACGGCTAATTTTCTGGATCAGAACATTGTCAATGGGGATTGGCGAGATATTTGCAGGAAGTAAATATATAATCCTAGTAACATATAGCGAGAGTTGTTCGCTTTATATCTTTCATTCCACGCTGGTGATTAACCTATTTCGAGAGTACTTTCCTGGCAAGGCGGTAATCTCGATATTTTTTATTTGTTTGTGCGCCGGAATGCTTGGCTAGACGTGTTTTGAAGTGTTTGATGTTTTTGTAATCGGTAATCGATACAAAGCAAATATTGGTTTTAATGACAAGATGAAGAAAAATTATTTTGAATCCGGGGATTCTCTGTTATGAGTACCGAGTTGACGGGTGCTGAGATCACGATACGTTGTTTGCAGGAAGAAGGAGTAAGCCATATTTTTGGCTATCCCGGCGGGGCTGTATTGTTCCTGTACGATGAATTGTTCAAGCAGGACAAAGTAAAGCATGTGCTGGTTCGTCACGAACAGGCTGCTCTCCATGCGGCAGATGGTTATGCGCGCTCCAGTAATAAAGTGGGCGTGGCATTGGTGACATCCGGCCCGGGTGTCACTAATGCCGTAACGGGTATTGCCACAGCTTACATGGATTCCATTCCGATGGTGATTATCAGTGGGCAAGTGCCCACGGCCGCCATTGGCCAGGATGCGTTCCAGGAAGTGGATACGGTGGGAATTACGCGTCCCTGCGTCAAACATAACTTTCTGGTCAAGGATATATCGGAGCTGGCTGTTACGATCAAAAAAGCTTTTTATATTGCTTCGACAGGTCGTCCGGGGCCGGTACTGGTGGATATACCCAAGGATGTTACCCAGCAAAAAGCGGTATTCCATTACCCTGACAGTGTTTCACTGCGTTCCTATTCGCCGGTGGTAAGTGGTGATATTCATCAGATCAATAAGGCAGTCCAGATGATTCTGGAGGCCAAGCGGCCCATGGTTTATTCGGGTGGGGGCGTCATTCTGGACGATGCAGCACCGGAATTGGCCGAACTTGTGCGGATGCTGAATTTTCCCTGTACCAGCACATTGATGGGTCTGGGGGGGTATCCGGCAACGGATCGCCAGTTTGTCGGGATGCTGGGCATGCATGGCACCTATGAAGCCAATATGGCGATGCAATACTGCGATGTGCTAATTGCGATAGGCGCGCGTTTTGATGATCGTGTTATTGGTAATCCCAAGCATTTTTATAGCGAAGAACGGAAGATTATTCATATCGATATTGATCCATCATCAATTTCCAAGCGTGTAAAGGTGGATGTGCCCATTGTCGGTAGCGTATCTGCTGTATTAAAAGACCTGATCATACTGTTCAAGGCTAATAAGGAAAAAGTTGAGGCTCATGCTTTGCAGAAATGGTGGGAGCAGATTGAGTTGTGGCGGGCGCGTGACTGTCTGAAATACGATCGCTCAGCCAGTGTTATCAAGCCGCAGTTGGTAGTGGAAAAATTGTATGAAATAACCGGTGGAGACGCATTCATCACATCCGATGTTGGCCAGCACCAGATGTGGGCCGCACAATTTTACAAATTTGATAAACCACGTCGCTGGGTGAACTCAGGTGGTTTGGGTACGATGGGATTTGGTTTGCCTTCTGCAATGGGTGTGCAGATGGCCAATCCTGGCAGCACAGTGGCCTGTATTACGGGTGAAGCAAGTATCCAGATGTGCATTCAGGAGTTATCTACCTGTAAGCAATATCATCTGCCCATCAAGATCATTAACCTGAATAACCGCTATATGGGGATGGTGCGCCAATGGCAGGAATTTTTTCACGGTAATCGTTATGCGGAATCCTACATGGATGCATTGCCTGATTTTGTCAAACTGGCGGAAAGTTACGGACATGTCGGGATGCGGATTGATAAGCCTGAAGATATTGATGAGGCTCTGAGAGAGGCTTTTAAATTGGATAAACAGCTGGTATTCATGGATTTCATTACGGACCAAACCGAGAATGTATTCCCCATGGTTCCGGGTGGAAAAGGGTTGTCTGAAATGATTCTGGTATAACAGCATGCGACATATTATTTCTTTGTTAATGGAAAATGAGGCTGGAGCCTTATCGCGAGTAGCAGGTCTGTTTTCTGCCCGTGGCTACAATATTGAATCTCTTTCGGTAGCTCCCACCGAGGATCCGACATTGTCGCGCATGACGCTGGTTACCAATGGACCAGACGAAGTCGTCGAACAAATTACCAAACAACTCAACAAATTGATTGAGGTGGTCAAACTACTTGATTTAAGTAGCGAGGGTTATGTTGAGCGTGAGCTTATGCTGGTGAAGGTAAGAGCGGTAGGTGGCCAGGATCGCGAGGAAATAAAGCGGCTGGTCGATATCTTCCGTGGAAATATTATTGACGTTACCGACAAAATCTACACAGTCGAGCTTACTGGAACCCGGTCAAAACTGGATGGATTTTTGCAAGCAATGGATCGCAACCTGATTCTGGAAATAGCCAGAACAGGTGTTTCGGGCCTCAGTCGTGGGGAACGGATTTTAAAATTGTGAATTTTTACCGGGATCTGGTGATGGATTCCGGTTTCATCAATAAACCACATCCGTTGATGTGGCTGAATTCAATACTCTGGAAGGAAAATAATGAAAGTCTATTACGATAAAGATGCGGATTTGTCCCTCATCAAGAATAAGAAAGTGGCCATCATTGGCTATGGCTCACAGGGTCATGCGCATGCCAATAATCTGAATGATTCAGGTGTCGAGGTAACTATTGGTTTGCGCAAGGATGGTGCTTCCTGGGATAAGGCAAAAAAAGCCGGTTTGACCGTGAAAGAAGTCAGTGAGGCTGTTAAGGATGCTGATGTAATCATGTTGCTGTTGCCGGACGAGCAAATGGCATCGGTTTATCAGACCGAGGTGGAACCTGCTCTGAAAAAAAATGCCACACTGGCTTTTGCTCATGGTTTCAATGTTCATTACGGGCAAATCATTCCACGCGAGGATCTGGATGTGATCATGATTGCTCCAAAGGGACCGGGTCATCTGGTGCGTTCCACTTATACCCAGGGGGGCGGTGTGCCATCCCTAATCGCTGTGCATCAAGATAAATCCGGCAGAGCACGTGATTTGGCACTTTCTTATGCTGCGGCAAATGGTGGCACTCGCGGTGGTGTAATTGAAACTACATTCAAGGAAGAAACAGAGACAGATCTGTTTGGTGAACAGGTTGTTCTATGCGGCGGATTGACATCATTGATTCAAGCAGGATTTGAAACATTGGTGGAAGCTGGCTATGCCCCGGAAATGGCTTATTTCGAATGCCTGCATGAAGTCAAACTAATTGTAGATCTGATCTATGAAGGTGGTATTGCCAATATGCGCTACTCCGTATCCAATAATGCGGAATATGGCGATGTTTCCAGAGGACCTCGCATCATCACGGATGAAACCCGTAATGAAATGCGGAAAATCCTGCGTGAAATCCAGACAGGTGAATATGCGCGTGAGTTTATTCTGGAAAATCGTGCAGGCGCTCCCGTGCTTAAATCGAGCCGTCGTCTTGCTTCGGAGCATCCTATTGAAACCGTTGGTGCGAAACTGCGTGACATGATGCCCTGGATCAAGAAAAACAAACTGGTTGACCAGGCGAAGAACTAAACGTATGTCGAATTCTTATTATCCACATCCGATCATTGCCCGCGAAGGATGGCCTTTTATTGCTGGCATATTTGCTGTGGCTCTGCTGGTGCAGCTTATGGCTGGCTGGTTATGGGCATCGCCATTCTGGCTGATAGCCCTATTTATCTTGCAATTCTTCCGGGATCCTCCAAGGGTTATCCCTGATCTTGCCGGGGTTGTGCTCGCTCCGGCAGATGGGAGAATCGTTGCTGTGGATAAAGTTCAGGATCCTTATCTGATGCGCGAAGCACTGAAAGTCAGTGTTTTTATGAATGTTTTCAACGTACATTCAAATCGTAGCCCGGTGGATGGAGAGATACGTAATCAATGGTATTTTCCTGGGAATTTCCTGAATGCAAGCTTGCCCAAGGCTTCCCTTGAGAATGAACGTAACGCGCTATGGATTCAAACCGATAAAGGGCAGGATGTGACCTGTGTACAGATCGCCGGTCTTGTTGCAAAGCGGATTGTTTGTCATGTTCACCCGGGGGAGCACCTTGCCTGCGGGCAGCGTTTTGGTTTTATCCGTTTTGGTTCACGCGTGGACGTGTATCTACCGCTGGGAACCAAGATCAATGTCAGAATCGGTGATAAGGTGCGTGCAACCGAGACCGTTCTGGCCGAATTTAGCTGAATTTCCAGCTGACATCCATCTTATTTATGCGGGAATCTGACTCAGAGCAATTATCTGTTACCAATCCGCGCTGGAGGAGGCGGGGTATCTATCTTTTACCCAACCTCTTTACGACTGCAGCGCTGTTTGCTGGTTTCTATGCAATTGTGCAGGCAATGAATGGCCATTATGAGCATTCCGTCATCGCTATTTTTGTGGCTATGGTGTTTGATGGCCTGGATGGCCGGGTAGCTCGCCTGACACATACACAAAGTGAATTCGGTGCTGAATATGATAGCTTGTCCGATATGGTTTCGTTTGGAGCTGCTCCCGCGTTGATTGTGTATGAATGGGCATTAAGGGATCTGGGGAAGCTGGGCTGGATTGCTGCATTTATCTATTGCGCTTGTGCTGCGTTGCGTCTTGCCCGGTTCAATGTAACCGTCGAAGTTATTGACAAACGGTTTTTTCAGGGTTTGCCAAGTCCGGCTGCGGCTGCATTGATTGCTGGAATGATCTGGGTAGTGTTGGATTTTCAGGTGGTGCCTGCCGATATCTCGTGGTTGGCGTGGATCATGACGCTGTTTGCCGGGCTGACCATGGTAACCAATATCCCTTACTACAGCGGTAAGGAAATCAATTTGCACAAAAGAGTTTCATTTTTTGTGATTGTGGTGCTTCTTCTGTTCGTTTTTGTCCTGATTCCAAGCCATCCTCCACTGGTGTTATTCGGAATGTTCCTGGCTTATGCATTATCCGGGTACGGTATGAAGATCTGGCGGCTGTACAAGAACAGAAAACGTAATGAAATTCGTAAAGAAGCTTGAATATCTGCTGTTGCGAAACGAAGGTAAACGTTTTATATTTGCCGGCATGATGCAATTTACTGAAATTACCCACATCTTTCATCCTTCCTGCCCGACAGTCTGGCTCTATCTTGCCAACTGGCTGCTGCGCCCAGTGCGCTAACTATTTCAATCCTTTCTATACCCGTTTTGAAGAATAGAGGCTGTCTATCAGCCAATTGTCCGGTTTTTAGCCAGAATAATCGTGGAGTGGAGCAATGAAAGAACGTTTGGTTATTTTTGATACAACGTTGCGTGACGGCGAGCAAAGCCCCGGCGCATCCATGACTTTGGAGGAAAAAGTACGCATCGCGAGGCAACTGGAGCGTATGGGAGTGGATGTGATAGAGGCAGGATTCCCGGCCGCATCAAAAGGCGATTTTGAAGCAGTCAGAGCAGTGGCGGAGGCTGTGAACAACAGTACCGTATGCGGACTTGCCCGTGCGATGGAAGCAGATATCAACCGTGCCGGCGAGGCATTGCAAGTGAATCAGAATGTGCGTATTCACACCTTTATCGCCACCTCTCCGATACATATGAAGAACAAGCTGCGGATGTCGCCTGAACAGGTGATCGAGCAGGCGGTCAAGGCAGTCAAATGGGCGCGCCAGTACACCGATAATGTCGAATTTTCACCTGAGGATGCCGGGCGATCCGAAACCGATTTTCTTTGCCGTGTTCTGGAGGCTGTCATTGACGCGGGTGCGCGGACGCTGAATATTCCGGATACAGTGGGATACACTATGCCTGATCAATTTGGTGGCTTGATTCGTACCCTGCGGGAGCGTATTCCGAATTCTGACAAAGCAGTTTTCTCGGTTCATTGCCATAACGATCTCGGTCTGGCCGTCGCCAATTCGTTGTCTGCTGTTATGAATGGTGCGCGCCAGGTGGAATGCACCATCAATGGATTGGGTGAACGTGCTGGTAATGCTGCGCTTGAAGAAGTAGTAATGGCAGTACGGACACGGCAGGATTACTTCCCGTGCGACACACGCATCGATACCACGCAAATTGTGCCTGCCAGCAAGCTGGTGTCAGGTATTACCGGATTTCCGGTGCAACCCAATAAAGCGATTGTTGGCGCCAATGCGTTTGCCCATGAATCAGGCATTCATCAGGATGGAGTGCTTAAGCACCGTGAAACTTATGAAATCATGCGGGCGGAAGATGTGGGCTGGGGAGCCAATAAACTGTTGCTGGGCAAACATTCCGGTCGGAATGCATTTCGCAGCCGTTTGAAAGATCTGGGAATCAAACTGGAATCGGAAGAACAGTTGAATGCCGTATTTATGCGCTTCAAGGATCTTGCCGATAAAAAACACGAGATTTTTGACGAAGATTTGCATGCACTTGTTTCGGATGAAGTGCAGATTCCCGAGGAACATTACCGCCTGCTTTCGCTAGCCGCCCGTAGTGAAACCGGAGAAATGCCTTTTTCCCGGGTCGTGATAGCAATTGGGAATAGCGAACATCGGGCCGAATCCGAAGGGAGCGGTCCGGTGGATGCTACATTCCGGGCGATTGAGAAAATACTGGATAGCAAGGCTGAGCTACAGTTGTTTTCTGTGAATAACATTACCAGTGGTACGGATGCGCAGGGCGAAGTGACTGTGCGTTTGCAAAAAGCCGGGCGGATTGTGAATGGCCATGGCGCTGATACCGATATCATTGCTGCCTCTGCCAAGGCCTATCTCAGTGCATGCAATAAATTGCACTCCAGTCTGGAACGAACCCATCCACAAGTGTAGGTACGAGAGCGAATCATGAAACAGTGGTTTTCTGTTTTTCTGCTTGCACTGGTTCTGAGTCTGCCCGCAAAAGCAGCGGAAGCTTTTGGCTTCCGCTTCGAGGATAGTGCAGGCAAAACTCACACCTTATCTGGCTATAAAGGGAAATGGGTGCTGGTCAATTTCTGGGCAACGTGGTGCCCGCCCTGTCTGAGAGAAATTCCTGATTTATCCGAGCTGTCCAGGGAAAGGAACGATATTGTCGTCATTGGCATTGCCATGGAGTATGACAATGCACGGGATATTGTGGCATTCGCAGAGAAGATGGCGATACCTTACCCGATCGTGCTGGGTGACAGAGCATCAGTGGCACAACTCGGCGATGAGGAAATTTCATTGTTGCCAAGCACTTATTTGTTTGATCCTGAAGGTAAACCGGCTGCACGTAAAATTGGACTGATTACCCGTGCCGAGATTGAGGCGTTCGTAGGCGCCCGCTAAAATGATGTAAACCCTGGTTATTCTGGTGCCGCAGCATAAGTCCAGTTGCGGCGCCAGGCACTTAGTATCAAATCGGGATAGGTGGCCTTGCCCAGACTCCCGTTATACCTTCCCAGTGCTCTGAAATAATCCCCTTTTTCCAGATCAAGGTAGTGGCGCAGGATGGTGCAACCGTAACGCAAGTTAACACGCAGATGAAACAGGTTGTGCTCCTGGTTGCCGATCATTTCCACCCAGAATGGCATGACTTGCATGTATCCGCGTGCGCCGGCTGAAGAGACTGCATATTTCCTGAAATTACTTTCAACTTGAATGATGCTGAGTACCAGCTCAGGATCCAGTCCGGCGCGCGTGGCTTCATAGTGAACGGTAATCAGAAATGCTCTGCGTTCCTCTATATCCGGGATACGTTTTTCCAGTCGTTCCGTCATGCTATCAAGCCAATCTTTTGCTTCAGGCCTGGGGAGTGTAATAAGCATGGGCACTGCCCGGTCGCTGATGGCACGATGTAGTACCGTTCGAGTACTGACTGACAAGGGCTCATGGACCTGGGCTCCAGCCATGGCCGCATCGGAGATCAAGAATAATATTGAATATATCAGTCGCCACATATTTTATTGATGATAGAAGCTACCTCCGTGAGTGAGAGCATTTGCGGTGTTTTATCCAGCCGCCCCTGATATTCCACCTTGCCTTCTTTCAGATTCCGTTCGCCGATCACGATACGGTGCGGAATGCCGATGAGCTCCTGATCGGCAAACATCACCCCGGGTCTTTCCTCACGATCATCCAGCAATACCTCAATGCCAGCATTGCGGCAGGCCTGATAAATATTCTCTGTTTCCGTCTGGACCAGCTGGCTTTTATGGTAGCTGACCGGAATAATCGATAATTGGAACGGTGCGATTGATCGGGGAAATATGATGCCTCGTTCGTCATAGTTTTGCTCAATAGCGGCCGCGACAATACGTGAAACACCAATGCCATAACAGCCCATTTCCAGAATTCTGGTTTGCCCGGATTCATCCAGGTAAGTAGCTTTCATTTTTTCCGAATACTTGGTACGCAATTGAAAAACATGGCCCACCTCGATACCCCGGCAAATTTCCAGTATTCCCTTGCCGTCGGGTGAAGGATCGCCTGCCACCACATTGCGGATGTCAAACACTTGTTGTGGCAAGGGCAGATCCCGTTCGAAATTGACATGATGCAGGTGAAAATCTTCTTCGTTGGCTCCGCAAGCGAAGTTGCTCATTTCCAGGACGGCACGATCAGCAATAATCATGGCTTTTGTGCCAACTGGCCCGAGATACCCTGGCGGGCAGCCCATTTCGGAAATAATCCTGCTTTCTTCGGCAAATTCGAAATCACTCAAAAACGGAATTTTTCTGACCTTGGTTTCATTAAGCTGGTGGTCGCCACGCAGTAGTAGCAGATAAAATTTGTCTCCTGCCGTAACAGCGAGCGTTTTGAGGGTTTGTTCAATGGGAATATGCAAGAAGTCAGCAACATCCTGGCAGGATTTGCGTTCGGGCGTGGCGATCTTTTCCATGACCTCCACTGAGATCTTGCGTGGGATGCCATGTGGCACAGCCTCGGCGAGTTCAATATTGGCGGCATAATCGGAATCAGGACAGAAAGCGATGGCATCTTCACCGGAATCAGCCAGAACATGAAATTCATGTGAACCGCTTCCTCCGATTGCTCCGGTATCAGCAGCCACAGCCCGGAATTTCAGGCCAATCCGGGTAAAAATCTTGCCGTAGGTTTCCTGCATGAGGCGATAGGTCTGTTCCAAGCTCTCCACATCAGCATGAAAGGAATAAGCATCTTTCATGATAAATTCGCGTGCACGCATAACACCAAAACGGGGGCGGATTTCATCGCGAAATTTAGTTTGAATCTGATAAAAATTTAAGGGTAACTGCCGATAACTTTTGATTTCCCGGCGTGCGATATCAACAATTACTTCTTCGTGCGTCGGGCCAAAACAGAAGTCATGCTTGTGCCGATCCTGAATTTTCAGCATTTGCGGTCCGAATACATCCCAGCGACCTGTTTCCTGCCAGAGCTCGGCTGGATGAACGGCGGGCATCAATAGTTCCAGTGCTCCACTGTTGTTCATTTCCTCGCGGATGATGTGCTCAATCTTGTGTAAAATTCGCAGACCCAGTGGTAGCCAGCTATACAGTCCGCTACCAAGGCGTTTGATCAGCCCGGCGCGTAACATCAACTGGTGACTGATCAGCTCGGCTTCAGCAGGGGCTTCTTTAAGGGTTGAAAGGAAGAATTGAGAAACGCGCATGATGAGATTCCATTATCATAGTAGGTGATTAAACAATTTTACCTTGAAATTGTCCTGTTCCGGCGCGCATCGGCGGGAATTGGCGCTATGTCTGGAAGTCAAAGAAGTGTGCGTTGCCATAGCAGCGGATATGTGATGTCTGGCCGGGATAGGACGCTACAAAACATTGCCGGAATGTAAAAAATATCGATAATTCAATGAAAATAAAGATAAATTGACGGGTAATCGTATGATCGACCGTAATGGATATAGAGCAAATGTCGGGATTGTTCTCCTGAATGCAAACAATCAGGTTTTCTGGGGCAAGCGTGCCCGGCAGGATTCATGGCAATTTCCCCAGGGTGGGATAAAGTCGGGAGAAACGCCCACGCAGGCAATGTACCGGGAGCTCATGGAAGAAACCGGTTTGCAGCCTGTTCACGTGGAAATTCTGGGACGCACCCGGGAATGGTTGCGTTACGATGTGCCTGCGTGCTGGACGCGCCGCGACTGGCGCAAAAATTACCGGGGGCAAAAGCAGATCTGGTTTTTGTTGCGTATGCTGGGCAGGGATAGTGATGTATCGCTCAAAACTTGTGCGCACCCCGAATTTGATGCCTGGTGCTGGAATCAGTATTGGGTTGAGCTGGATTCAGTGGTCGAATTCAAGCGGCAGGTGTATCGTCAGGCGTTGACAGAGCTTTCGCGGTTGCTTGATTATGAAACCGGCCTGGGCAGCGATCAGGCTTACCGGGAGCCTCTGGAAACAATTGCCGAGCCAAGAGAAAAATCTCGCGAGAGTGGACAAGGCTGATTCCAGATCCAGCTTAAGTGCAGTGTTGTTTTGCTTTCGAATACCATAACCAGACTTTCTGTCTGAAATTCATTTGCCAGACAGAAAAATTTAAGGCGTAGGCGGCTGCGCCTGGTCAGCCGCTACAATTTTCAAATTACAAGGAGAATGTAATGATCAAGCGTACGTTGACTGTTTCGCTGCTGTCATTAAGTCTGGGGGCGATGTTTGCATCTGCCGGCGTAATGGCTGCCAACGAGCCGATACAGCCTATCAAAGCGGTAACTCCGGAAAATGCTGAGGTGGCTGAATTGGGAAAAATGCTGTTTTTTGATCCCAGACTGTCCAAATCCGGATTTATTTCATGCAATTCCTGCCATAACCTGAGCATGGGAGGAACTGACAATATCAAGACTTCAATCGGGCATAAATGGCAGCAAGGTCCGATCAATGCACCTACTGTCCTGAACTCTGGGATGAATCTGGCACAATTCTGGGATGGCAGGGCACAGGATCTGAAAGCACAGGCAGCAGGCCCGATTGCCAATCCGAAGGAAATGGCCTTTACCCATGAAATGGCAGAAAAAGTGGTGGCCTCCATTCCCCAGTATCGCGAACGATTCAAAACAGCCTTTGGTTCTGATGAAGTAACCATTGATCGCATCACAACCGCGATTGCCCAGTTTGAGGAAACACTGGTTACACCAGGATCAAAATTCGATCAGTGGCTGGAAGGCGATAAAAATGCGCTGAACCAGGATGAGCTGGAAGGTTATAAGCTGTTCAAGAGTAGCGGTTGCGTGCAATGCCATAACGGCCCGGCCGTGGGTGGCAGTTCATACCAGAAATTTGGAGTTTACAAACCCTACGAAACCAAAAACCCGGCTAACGGCCGGGAGGGTGTAACCGGCAATGCAGCCGACCGTAACGTATTCAAAGTGCCAATCTTGAGAAATATCGAGCTGACCTATCCCTATTTTCATGATGGAGAAGCGGCAACACTTGAACAGGCTGTGGATACCATGGGAAAGATCCAGTTGAATCGTGAATTCAACAAAGATGAAATTTCCAAGATAGTCGCTTTCCTGAAAACACTCACCGGCAATCAGCCTGATATCAAATTGCCGATTCTGCCTCCTTCCAACAACAATACCCCGCATCCTCAGCCATTCGAGTGATATATAGACAAAAATCCTGTGCATAACAGGGTTTTTGTGTTGCCCGGTTGCTTCTTTTTTTACCAAAGAACAGCCGGGTGATTCCAATCTGTTTTTTAAACCTGGAGCCCATCTCTTTCCGTTATTGCCAGCACATGGCGAGATCAGGGTAATTCCTCTTTTCCCAGGTATCGAGTTGCAGGGAGCTTGATGAGAAATAGCTATCAGTGTGCCTGGGTTAGCCACGGGATTCAGTAGATTTATGCCTGGTGATCTTTAATTTGGGGCGAAATACGAGATGATTACAAAGGAGTGAAAAAGCGAATCAATGGGCACCTTTAGTATCCTGAACCAATCCGCTTCTGGAAAGAATCTCCAGCGTTTGTTTTTGCTCAGGATTATTGCGATTGCATCCCAGATCATCATTTTCTGGACTGTTTACAGCGTAATCGAGCTTGAACTGCCCTGGATGCCGATCATTTTGACGATATCTCTGCTTGCTGTTCTGAATTTTTTTACCTGGATTCGTTTGCGCTATGCCTGGCTGGTCACCAACCCCGAATTCTTTGTTCAATTATTGATTGATGTTGCCAGCTTGACTGCCTTGCTGTATTTCAGTGGTGGTTCGACCAATCCTTTTATCTCGCTTTATCTGCTCCCGCTCACTATCGCGGCCACCGTTTTGCCCTGGCATTACACATGGACTATGGCGGTGATCACCATTTCTTGCTACACCTTTTTGCTGTTCCAGTTTGTTCCGCTTCCGCATGATCATCTCGACGATCACAGTCGCCACATGTTCGAATTTAATCTGCATGTCTCGGGAATGTGGTTGACATTTGTCTTGAGCACGCTACTTATCACTTTTTTTGTCGTCAAAATGAATGCTTCAATTCGTGATCGTGACAAGGAGTTATCCCGGTCACGCGAGCAGGCGCTGCAGAATGAACAAATTATTGCTTTGGGGACGCTTGCAGCCGGTGCAGCACATGAACTGGGTACGCCGTTATCGACCATGGCGATTATTACTGGTGAGCTGCAGCAGGAATCACTAGAGAATGTTGAATTTCAACGCAGTATCCGGATTTTGCGCGACCAGATTGCTCTGTGCAAACAGACACTGACTCATTTACTGGCCGATGCCGGACAAGCAAGAGTGGAGGAGGGGAATGGTCAGCCGGTTGATGTTTTTCTGCAGCAGGTGATCGACAAATGGCAATTGGTGCGCCCATCCATCCGGTTTACTAGCCGATATGACGGAATGCAGCCCGCTCCAGTTATTATGAATACGCGATTGCTGAGTCAGTCCATTCTGAATTTGTTGAACAATGCGGCCGATGCTTCCATCCGGCAAGTGGACATTACCTGCCGTTGGGATGAAAAACAGTTGCATCTTGAAATTCTTGATGATGGGCCAGGGCTTGATGCAGAAGCTGCCGAGCATGCCGGAGAGCCATTTTTTACCAGCAAAGGACCGGGACAGGGGTTTGGTATCGGATTGTTTCTTGCCAACACCAATATCGAGCGTTTCGGTGGTAGTGTGCGTTTATTCAATCGGCCGGAAGGCGGGGCATGCACGCATGTCATCCTGCCGGTTTTACAGGGAACAGCCAGTACTTCGCTATAAAAGGAGAATGCCCGTGAATGATTCCATTGATCGCCCCAGTTTGTTGATTGTCGATGATGATGAAGTTTTCTGTGATGTGCTGGCCAGAGCAATGGAAAAACGTGGATTTGATACTACCCGCACGCACAATATCAAAACTGCCATTGAACAGGCGGAGTTACTGATGCCGGAATACGCCATCATTGATCTTAAATTGGGGAGCGAATCGGGTTTGCTACTGGTCGAGAAAATCAGGGAGCTGGATCCTGGAACCCGTATTATCGTGTTGACTGGCTATGCCAGCATTGCAACTGCAGTGGAAGCCATCAAGCTGGGAGCCACGCATTACCTGGCAAAACCAGTGGATGCAGACGACATCATGGCTGCGTTCGAGCGTACAGCCGGCGATACCGAGGCGCCGATCAGTGCGCACCCGCTTTCAGTCGAGCGATTGGAGTGGGAATATATTCACCGTATTCTGATGGAGAATGACAACAATATTTCGGTGACGGCCAAGGCTCTGAATATGCACCGAAGAACATTGCAGCGGAAATTATCCAAGAAACCGGTACAGCTTTAGGGAATCTCTGATCAAATCCTCCATAGCTGCATTGCAGAAAAATCATGGTGATCACAAGAGGAGCACGATGAAGGTCGTAGTATTCTTCGGTGCCGAGGAGCACAACATAACGAGTGCATGATTTTTTCGCAAAATACAATGCGCGGCCATGTGGAACTTGATCAGCGATTCTTTAACTGTTTCTGCGAGGGTGATGATCCACTGGGTTCCGTTTCAGGCAGCCGACCCCCTCTTGGAATGGCGTCCTGGTGGGGCGGCTGTTATATGCTGTTTTAAGAAGATTTAATCAATGGTTTGTGATTATTTGCTAATCAAATAACCCTGATTGACAGGGGATTGTATTATTTGGCGATCTGTCTTTCCCGGATTTCATCCAGGGTTTTGCAGTCGATACAAAGCGAGGCGGTCGGCCTTGCTTCCAGCCGCTTCAGACCGATTTCCACGCCACATTTTTCACAATAGCCATATTCACCCGAGTCAATTTTGGTGAATATTTCATCGATCTTTTTGATCAGCTTGCGTTCGCGGTCACGGCTGCGCAGTTCCAGTGCCATATCGGATTCCTGTGTGGCCCGATCAGCCGGGTCAGCAAAAATAGTGGATTCTTCCTGCATGACATGCACGGCACGGTCAATTTCCTGACCGAGCTCAGCTCGCTGGTTCTCCAGAATTTTCCGAAAATGCGCCAATTGATCCGGGTTCATGTATTCCTCGCCTGGCTTGGGTTCATAAGGGGGAATGGTGTGAAGTGTTTCTGCTTGTTTTCCCATTCGTGACATGCTCCTTGTTGTAGTACACCTTACGGTTTTAGGGTTGAGGAAAATTAAACTTGCCATCAATACCAGAAAGTATCATCAATGGCAAGCAAACAGCTGTAATACCAGAGGAAATTACGATGAAGAAATTTTTAACATCCTGATGCAATGGATTGTTTCTATGGAAGCTTTTGTATCCGGTGTCGGGTCGGAATCATGCGTGGTACGAATGGTTGATGATATTGGCATCGGCAAAAAATGGCGGTTTCCGGGCAGGCAGTCAGAAAGGGACTGTGCCGGGATGATGCCCGGTAACCGTGGAGGAAGAGAGAGAGGGGCTGTATTGCCGGATCAGGTTTGCAGCGTGCTGCGCAGGGTTTTGGCGCAGCTCACCATTTTCTGCAGAGCTGTTCGTGTTTCCGGCCAGCTGCGTGTTTTTAGACCGCAATCAGGATTGACCCACAGTAAGCTGGGATCAATATGGCGCGATGCCTTTTTTAACAGCTCCAGCATTTCCGATGTATCCGGCACGCGAGGAGAATGGATGTCGTACACGCCGGGGCCGATTTCATTGGGATAGGAGAATTTTACAAAAGCATCCAGCAGCTCCATGCGGGAGCGCGAGGTTTCGATGGTGATGACGTCAGCATCCAGCTCGGCAATGGCAGGGAGAATGTCATGAAACTCGGAATAGCACATGTGGGTATGAATCTGGGTTTCGTCATTTGCTCCTGAGCTGGCTACACGGAAAGCCTTGACTGCCCAGTCCAGGTAAGGTTGCCAATCCTGCTTCCGTAGTGGGAGTCCTTCACGGAAGGCCGGTTCGTCGATCTGGATCATGCCAATCCCGGCATTTTCCAGATCTGTGACTTCGTCGCGGATCGCCAGCGCCAATTGAAGAGCGGTGGTTGATCTTGGTTGATCATCACGCACAAATGACCAGAAGAGCATGGTGACCGGTCCGGTTAGCATGCCTTTGACCGGTTTGCCAGTCTGGCTTTGTGCGTATTTAATCCATTCAACAGTCATGGCTTCCGGGCGATAGACATCGCCATACAGGATGGGCGGCTTGACGCAGCGAGAGCCATAACTCTGCACCCAGCCATTTTCCGTGAAGGCATAGCCCCATAGCTGCTCACCAAAGTATTCCACCATATCATTGCGCTCGGGTTCGCCATGAACCAGAACATCCAGTCCGATCTCTTCCTGCTTGTGAATAATCTCGCGAATTTCCTCGCGCATGGCGGATAGATATTCAAGGTGGCTGAGTTCGTTTCTTTTGAACCCGGCGCGCGCCTGGCGGATGGCAGCAGTTTGCGGAAAAGAGCCAATCGTTGTGGTAGGCAGTAATGGCAGATTGAAGCGCTGTTTTTGTAAAATCTTGCGTTTCGCAAAAGGGTGGGCGCGCTGGCTGTCGCGTTCAGTCAGCTTGTCGAGTCTGTGATGTACCACTGGGTTATGGATGCGGCAGGATGTTTGTCTTGATTGCCTTGCTTGATCGGAAACGGCCAGTTCTTCCCGGACAGATTCCTTGCCCTGGCTGAGACCACGTCCGAGTGTGGCGATTTCTTCCAGCTTTTGAGCGGAAAAAGCCAGCCAGTTCCTAATTTCCGGTTCCAGTTTCGTTTCCAGTGCGAGATCGACCGGGCAGTGCAGCAAGGAGCAACCTGGAGCAACCCATAGTTCACCAGCAAACCGGGAGGAAACATGCGACAGAGTCTCCAGCTTTTGTGACAGATCGGCACGCCAGATATTGCGCCCATCGATGCAACCCAGCGACAAGGTTTTTGCGGATAAATCTGCGGTGAGGAATGTTTCAAGCTGTTCCGGGGCGCTGATCAGATCAATATGCAAACCATCCACTGGCAGATTCTTGAGCAGGGCAAGGTGGTGCGCCACTGTGCCAAAGTAGGTGGTGAGCAGCAGACGGCAGCCGTTGCCCGGCAGCGTGCGATAGGCTTCTGCAAAACCATCCAGCCAGGGTTGTTCAAGATCGAGTGCGAGGATGGGTTCGTCGATTTGCACCCATTCCACGCCAAGCGCAGCAATTTTCTGCAGGATTTCACGGTAAACCGGCAGCAGGCGGGGGAGCAGATTCAGCCGGTGGAATCCGGGTGTGATTTCCTTGCCAAGATAAAGATAGGTCAGTGGGCCGATCAGGACAGCTTTTGCATTGACACCCAGTGCTTTGGCTTCTTCGATTTCACGGAACAGCCGGTCGGATGCCAGATGAAATCGGGTGGTGTCATCAAATTCCGGAACGATGTAGTGATAATTGGTGTTGAACCACTTGGTCATTTCCATGGCAGGCTGATCGGCAGTGCCGCGTGCCATAGCAAAGTAAAGATCCAGCGAAACGTCATCACCGGCGCTTCCAAAGCGTTGTGGAATCGCACCGAGCAATGCGGTCATGTCGAGTATGTGGTCATACAAGGCAAAATCACCCACCGGGATCAGGCCGATTCCCGCTTTTTGCTGCTGCAGCCAGTTATCGGTGCGAATTTCCTGTGCTGTGACCAGCAATTGATTGTCGTCAATTTGTCCTTTCCAGTAAGTTTCCAGTGCTTTTTTTAATTCACGCTGGGCGCCGATTCTCGGGAAACCGAGGTTATGTGTCACTGTGTTCATTGTTTTTCTCTGCTTTTCTGTTTGATCGGAAAAGTTGGCATTCTGTGGAATGCTTTATAATGAATCAAATGAAATTTTTGATATAAAATCGTGAATAATTTTCATATATGATCGAATTACGGCATCTTCGCACGTTAAGCGCTTTGCATGAGACCGGCAGTATTTCACTGGCAGCACAGCGTGTGCACTTGACTCAATCTGCGCTGTCTCACCAGATCAAGGCATTACAGGAGCATTATCAGCTGGCGTTAATTCAGCGTACTGGCCATGCGGTACAGTTGACAGAGGCGGGCAAGCGCCTGGTGAAACTGGCAGAAAGGGTACTTGGGGAGGTGCAATCGGCAGAACGTGATCTGGCAAAAATAGCACTGCAGGCCGCAGGGAGTTTGCGGATCGTGCTGGAATGCCATACCTGTTTTGATTGGCTGATGCCCATCATGAACGATTTCCGGCAACACTGGCCGGAGGTGGAGCTTGATCTGGTTTCCGGTTTTCACAGCGATCCAGTGATGCTGCTCAGGCAAAATACAGCCGATGTGGTGATCGGCTCTGAGAACAAGCCGCAGCAGGGCATTGTTCATTTTCCGTTATTTCGCTTCGAGATACTGGCCGTGCTGGCGCCGGGACATGTGCTCGCTGACAAGCGGGTGCTGGAAGCGACTGATTTTTCGCGGGATATGCTGATTACCTACCCGGTTCCAGAAGAACGGATTGATTTGATCCGGCAGGTGCTGATGCCTGCTGGCGTTGGCTGGCAACGGCGGACAACCGAGCTGACCGTGGCTATCTTGCAACTGGTGGCAAGCCGGCGCGGAATTGCCGCCTTGCCTGGCTGGGGCATCAAAAATTATCTTGATTACGAATATGTGGTTGCCCGGCGCATTGGTTCGGGCGGATTGTGGAGCGATTTATATCTTTCGGTACGGGAGGAGGATGCGTCGCTACGCTATTTGCAGGATTTTCTGGAGACTATTGGTCAGGTCTGCTTTGCCAGGCTGGATGGAATCAAACCACTGGGCAAAAAAAGGAAAGAGAAAAAACGGGAAGCTGAAAAAACGACCGGGGGAACCTTTGAAAAACGTCAGTGAGGCGGTTAGTTCAGGGCAGAAATCGGTGACGCAAGTAAAACGCAGCGAACAGCCGTAGAGTGAGGTGCTGGCACCGAGTAGAAAGTGGAATTTATACGTAATAAATGAGCATTTTGAGCTGATTTTTAACGCAGAAATGACAACGCAGGTTGTTTTTCAGAGGCTTTCGGGCAATCATCTCCGATTTAAGGGAGACAGTTGCCCGGCGTGGATAGGTCGATTGCAGATTAGCGCAAGGCGGGATCAGTGCAGCGTAACGGCTGCTTTTTCCTCGCAAATCAGATTGGCACAGTAATTTTCGTGGATGCCATCCAGAAATTTCCATAGTGCATCGCAGGCCCGGCGTGTGGCTGCCAATACTTCTGCCTGTTTTTCCGGTGTGTCGGCAAATTTCTCGATGATGGCCCATTCGGCTTGTGAGTGGAAAATGTCGGCAGTCTGATGTACCGAGAAAAATTCATAGTTGCTCGGATCTTTCATGCCATAAAACTTGGCCAGACCATCGATCTTGACAGCAGCAATGTCAGGCACCTGTGATTCAAATGCGTGCAATGCAGCCAGTCCTGCGTAGAAAGGCTCGTTCATGCAAATATCGCGGAAGGTGGTAACCAGGTGTTGTGTTTCCGGCAAGGCATCCGCTGTTGCCAGGCTGGCATCATCGGCACCCAGAGCAAAGGCAAACGCTTTCCACAGGGCTGGGTGATTCTTTTCTCCGTGTTCTTCGTCGATCAGGTTTTTCAGGACTTCCTGACGTACACTGATATCGCCACTGTTTTCCACGTTATGAAAATGCGGGGTGTTGAAGTGCACTGCGCTCAGATAGGTAGGCTCTGCCAGTACGTTGTAGAAATATTGTTCGGCATAGTGGCGCAATTGTTCGCGAGTCAGTTTGCCTTCGGTCCAGGCGATATAGAACGGGTGCTGCAGCAGATGCCTGCTTTGGATGATGGAATTAACTTGCTGTTTGAAAGCGTTTGTGGTCATGAAAAGCTCCTGTTCAGAGTGAAATGAAATATGATGCCTTAATTATCATCGCCAATTCAGTTAATGAAGTCAAATTGATACAGGGGTTTTGTGCCCGGAAAAATTGCCTGAAAGGCAGATGGGAGGCCAGATCACAATTGCATCCAGTAATATGGCGCGATGATAGAATGACCGTTTTTCACCAAAAAATCAGAGAGAAATATTATGTTTTCACAGAGTTTGACAATTGAGAAAGTTGATCCGGATTTATGGCAGGCAATCAAGGGGGAAGTGCAGCGGCAGGAAGATCATATCGAGCTGATTGCTTCGGAGAATTACGCTAGCCCGGCTGTGCTGCAGGCGCAGGGAACGGTGCTGACAAACAAGTATGCCGAAGGTTATCCGGGCAAGCGGTATTACGGCGGGTGCAAATATGTTGATATCGTAGAACAGCTGGCGATTGATCGTCTCAGAAACCTGTTTAATGCAGAATATGTCAACGTGCAGCCACATTCCGGTTCCCAGGCCAATGCTGCAGTCTATTTGTCGGCTATGAAGCCTGGCGATACGCTGCTGGGAATGTCACTGGCCCATGGTGGACACCTGACTCACGGCTCGTCGGTCAACATGAGCGGCAAGATATTCAATTCGGTGGCTTATGGTCTGAATCCGGAGACTGAAGAGATCGATTATGTGGAACTAGAACGGCTTGCCCATGAACATAAGCCGCGCATGATTGTTGCCGGTGCTTCTTCCTATGCACGGGTCATTGACTGGAAAGCGTTTCGCCAGATCGCTGATAGCGTGGGCGCTTACCTGTTTGTGGATATGGCGCATTACGCCGGATTGATTGCTGCCGGTTATTATCCCAATCCTGTCGGGATCGCCGATTTTGTCACCAGTACAACCCACAAAACCTTGCGTGGACCACGTGGCGGGGTAATCATGGCGAAGCCGGAGCATGAAAAGGCACTTAACTCGGCAGTATTTCCGCAGACACAAGGCGGCCCATTGATGCATGTGATTGCTGCGAAAGCAGTGGCTTTCAAGGAGGCCTCCACCCAGGCATTCAAGGATTACCAGAAACAGGTTATCGAGAATGCACGTGTCATGGCAAGGGTGTTGCAGCAGCGGGGGTTGCGTATCGTATCGGGCCGTACTGATTGCCATATGTTCCTGGTTGATCTGCGTGCAAAAAATCTGACTGGAAGAGAAGCTGAATCCGCATTGGAAGAGGCACACATTACAGTCAACAAAAATGCGATCCCGAACGATCCGCAGAAACCTTTCGTGACCAGCGGAATACGGATTGGCACACCTGCTATTACTACCCGCGGATTTAAAGAACCTGAATCCGAAGAGCTGGCCAATCTGGTGGCCGATGTGCTGGATGCACCGGCTAACCTGGCTGTGCTGGATGAGGTTGCGCGCAAGGCTCGGGCGTTGTGTTCAAAATTTCCTGTATATGGAAATTGATGTTGTTTCCAAACCGGAGGTGCAGCAGTGAAGTGTCCGTTCTGCGGCGCTGAAGATACCAGTGTAGTGGATTCGCGCATCAGCGAGGAAGGTGCGCGAATCAGGCGTAGAAGGCGCTGCGTGGTATGTGAGAAGCGTTTTACAACCTACGAAACCGTGGAACTGCGTTTCCCCCAGATTATCAAGCAGGATGGTAATCGTGTTGAATTCAACCGGGAAAAACTCTACACCAGTTTTGCCCGGGCGTTGCACAAACGCCCGGTTCCAATCGGGCAGGTGGATGCTGCTATCGAACGTATCCTGCAAAAATTACTGGGTAGCGGTGCGCAGGAGATCTCATCACGCATCATCGGAGAATGGGTCATGCAAGAATTGTATAGTCTGGATAAAGTGGCCTATATCCGTTTTGCTTCTGTTTACAGAAGTTTTGAAGATGTCGGTGATTTTCAGGATGTTATCCGGGAAGTGCAATCATTCCCTCAAGAGGATGACGATGCTTCTTCCTGATGGCGTAATCCGGCCGGGGTTATATGCTGCCTGATTCGGTCAGGAGCGTAATCTTTGCAAACTTCCTTTTTCCTACCTGTGCGATGACAGTTGTGCCGGATTGAATGGTTTGTGTTTTGTCATTCGCCTTGTTGCCGTCCAGTTTGACTCCACCCTGATCAATCATACGCAGGGCCTCACTGGTGCTGGCAGTCAGGCCAGCAAGCTTGAGCAGCTGCGGAATCGTCAATTCGGTGCCCTGAATAAACAGTGTTTGTTCGGGAATATCGTCTGGAATTGCGCCTTTGCTGAAACGGGCTTCGAATTCTTCGGTGGCCCGAGTGGCTTGAGCATGGCCGTGGAAACGTGCCACGATTTCCTGTGCGAATTGCACCTTGATTTCACGCGGATTGCGACCTGCTTCCACTTCGCCTTTCCATTGGCGAATGGTTTCCAATGATTCAAAAGACAGGAGCTCGATATAACGCCACATCAGGACATCACTCACCGACATCAGTTTGCCAAATATTTCAGTGGGCGATTCGTTGATGCCAACATAATTGTTGAGCGATTTGGACATCTTCTGGACACCATCAAGACCCTCCAGCAGGGGCATGGTCAGAATGCATTGAGGTGGTTGACCATGGTGTTTCTGCAATTCCCGCCCGACCAGTAAATTAAATTTCTGATCGGTACCTCCCAGTTCAAGATCAGCTTTTAATGCAACAGAATCGTAACCCTGAACAAGCGGGTAAAGAAATTCATGGATGGCAATAGGCCGGTTCTCATGATAGCGCTTGCTGAAATCGTCCCGTTCCAGCATGCGGGCAACGGTGTAGGTGGAGGCCAGCCTGACCAGGTCTGCAGCATTGAATTTATCCATCCAGGCTGAATTGAAAACAACTTCTGTCTGATCGGGCCTGAGTATCTTGAATACCTGGGATGTGTAGGTTTCTGCATTCTGTGCAATCTGTCCCCGTGTCAATGGCGGACGAGTAGCGCTTTTCCCGGTAGGATCGCCGATCATGCCGGTGAAATCACCAATCAGAAACAGGATATGATGGCCAAGATCCTGGAGTTGCCGTAGTTTGTTCAGCAGGACGGTATGTCCCAGATGCAAGTCCGGAGCGGTTGGGTCGAATCCCGCTTTGATCCTGAGTGGATTGCCTTTGGCAAGCTTCTGTGCGAGCTCGTCCTCGATCAGCAATTCCTGGCAGCCGCGCTTGATTATCTGCAATTGTTGGGTGATTGATTCAGTCACGGTTACCTATCAAAAAATCAGTCGTCATCATATTTATGCATTTCCATGTTAGACTTTAAAAGTTTCCAACGGAAGAAATAGGAGTGGTGGCTTTTGATTTACTACCAATCACCTCGTAAAAGAAAAGGCATTCTAGCGCAAAAACTCGCTGTTTTCGCACAAAAAAAGGTACGGTGGATAACTGTTTTATCCAGTTTGCCGTTATTCGGAATGGTTACCGCCTTTGGGATTGTTCCGGATTCTCCCCCTCAAGAAATACCTGGTAAAAAAATCATACGTTCTTTGCAGCTTCCGGAAAAATTTGCCTATTCCGATCCCGAAATGACTTTCTGGCATCAGGAAAGCATACGCCGGGGGGATACTATCGCAGCGATTCTTGCGCGTCTTGAAGTCAGCCAGGAGGATAAAAACGATTTTCTTGATGCTACGCGTGGAAACAAGGCGATGGGTCAATTAAAACCGGGAGAAGTGATTCATGCGGAAACCCGGCCGGATGGAGAGTTGCTGACATTACGCTATTTCTATGGTAGTGGTGAACAGTTCCAGGCCGAGAAAATAGATGGTGCATTTGAGTTAAAAGAGCAATCCGGAAAAAGTAATACCCAAATCCAGATTGGCTCGGGAATCATCAGCACTTCATTGTTTGCGGCCGTTGATAAAGCGGACTTGCCGAGCTCGATTGCTTCCCAGATGATTGATATCTTTTCCAGTCGTATTGATTTTCACCGGGATATACAGAAAGGTGACCGTTTTACAGTTGTTTATGAATCCAGCCAGGATGAGGGTGGAAAAATACAGGCCGGACGAATACTTGCAGTAGAGTTTTTCAATAAGGGTAAATCCCGTCGGGCGGTTTATTTCCAGCCTCCTGGCGAGAAGGGTGGATATTACACTCCGGAAGGAGAAAGTTTGCGCCGGCCTTTTCTGATGGCACCTCTGAAATTTTCCAGGATCAGCTCAGGTTTTACCACTGCCCGTTATCACCCCATATTGAAGCGGTGGCGTGCACACAGGGGCGTGGATTACGCCGCTCCGACTGGTGTGCCGGTGATGGCAACGGCAGATGGTACGGTGGAATACAAAGGCTGGCAAAGCGGCTACGGAAATCTGATTGTGCTTAAACATAATGGACAATACAGCTCTGCGTATGGCCACCTTTCAGGCTTTGATAGGAAATTGCAAAAAGGCAGACAAGTCAGGCAGGGCGATATTATCGGTTTCGTGGGATCTACCGGAATGGCAACAGGTCCACATCTTCACTATGAATTGCGGGTAAATGGAGTGCAGCGTGATCCTTCAAGGATGGTCATGCCAGCGGCTCAGTCCATCAGTAAAAAACACTACTCAGTTTTCCGCAAACAATCAAAGGAGCTGGTTTCCCAGCTTGATTTGTTGCGCAACTCCAGCTTTGCTGCGCTGAACTAATTCAGTTTCAGACAGTTCTTTTATCCGGTGAAAAGGTACTACATTGGCATCATGTCTGGCACCAGCCTGGATGGTGTCGATGCAGTACTAGTCAATTTTTCCGGATCGTCGTTTTCACTGCAGCACACCTCCTATCTTCCTTACGATCAATCGCTTCAATCCGCGTTGCTGGGATTGAATCAATGTGGTGAAAATGAATTGCACCGTGCGGCACTGCTGAGTAATCGGCTTTCAGCATTGTATGCACAAGCAGTGACGCATTTGCTTGAAAAATCAAGGATTAATCCTGAGGAGATTGCGGCAATAGGGTGTCATGGCCAGACGGTCAGGCATTGTCCACAGCCAGAGAGTGGCTACAGCATTCAACTGGTGAATGGTGCCTTGCTGACAGAGCTGACAGGCATTACTGTCGTGACTGATTTCAGGAATCGCGATATTGCCGCTGGGGGGCAGGGGGCACCGCTTGTTCCGGCATTTCATCACGAAATATTTGCTCATCGTGATATTCACCGATTGATCATCAATATCGGTGGAATAGCCAATATAACCAGTTTGCCCATCAGTGGCTGTGTGAGTGGTTTTGATTGCGGGCCTGGGAATATGCTGATGGATGCCTGGTGTCTGAAGCATACGGGTATGGCTTATGATCATAATGGATCATGGGCGGCTTCTGGTAGGGTGATTGATAATCTGCTGCAACATCTGTTGAGCTTTCCCTATTTTTCGCAGTTGCCGCCAAAGAGTACGGGCAGAGAAATGTTTGGTCTTGATTGGTTGCAATCTTGTCTGGCAGGCAATGAGGCTGCTCGGGATGTTCAATCCACATTGTTGCAGCTGACGGTGCAGACGATCGCCGATTCGGTGCAAATTTGCTATCCCACAGCTCGCGAATTGTATTTGTGCGGCGGAGGGGCGCATAACAGCGCTTTGGTAGACCGGTTACAGCAGGAGTTGCCAGATCGGAGTATCAATCGGACAGATGCGCTGGGGATTGGTGTGGATTGGGTGGAAGCATGCGCATTTTCCTGGCTGGCGCAGCAAACAATGGAACGCGCTCCCGGTAATCTTCCTGCCGTGACAGGTGCTGCTGGCAGCCGGGTATTGGGAGCGGTTTACCCGGCCTGAATCCGTTCAAACAGAGAAAGAGGAGCCGCAGCCACAGGTGCTGGCTGCAGAAGGATTTTTGATGACAAATTGTGCGCCCTGGGCGTTTTCCTGGTAATCGATTTCTGCTCCCACCAAGTACTGAAAGCTCATCGAATCAACCAGCAGTTTTACCCCCTGTTTTTCCATCACGAAATCATCCTCGTTGACGGTTTCATCAAAGGTGAAGCCGTATTGAAACCCGGAGCAGCCGCCACCGCTGACGAAGACCCTAAGCTTGAGCTCCTGGTTGTCCTCTTCTGCGATCAATTCCTTGACTTTGCCGGCAGCGCTATCGGTAAAATTCAGTGGCGGCAGGGTCGTACCTGTTTCTTCCTGGGTTGTTGTGCTCATTGTTGTATGCCCATCCAATTGGAATCGCTAAAAACATACTGCATATTTAAGCGGTGTAACGCGCTACGCAGTTTTTTTCTGAATAAATTCTATTTTGTAACCATCCGGATCCTCGATGAAAGCGATGACAGTTGTGCCATGCTTCATCGGGCCAGCTTCGCGCGTCACACATCCACCAAGATTGCGGACTTTTTCACAGGCTTCGTAAGCATTGTCCACTTCAATGGCAATATGTCCGAAACCTGTCCCAAGATCATAGTGGCCAGTTTCCCAGTTATGGGTCAACTCCAGCACCGTACCTTCCGCTTCATTCTGATAACCGACGAAAGCCAAGGTGAATTTCCCTTCCGGGTAATCCTTGCGGCGCAGTTCCTGCATTCCCAGTACCTCAGTGTAAAACCGGATGGAGCGCTCCAGATTGCCCACTCGCAGCATGGCATGAAGAATGCGCATTACATTTTGACCATTTCGAAATCTTCTTTTCGTGCACCACATTCAGGACATGTCCAGTTCATAGGGACGTCTTCCCAGCGGGTTCCGGGGGGGATCCCATCCTGTGGCCATCCTTCTGCTTCATCGTAGATAAAGCCACAAATCATGCACATATAGCGGTTGTAAGTCTGATTATCCTCGGTAGTCATAATAGATAAGTAGGTTTGCTTAAGTTAAAATGGCATTTTACGGTATTAGTGCATGTCTCTACCACCACCAATTGTATTATCTTTTGCCGCCAGTGACCCAAGTGGGGGAGCTGGCGTACAGGCGGACATATTAACGCTTGCCGGGATGGGCTGTCATCCGCTGACTGTGCTCACAGCCTTGACCGTTCAGGATACAACCGGCGTTGAGGATATATTCGTCATGGATGCCGAATGGGTTGCTGATCAGGCCCGAACCGTCCTGCAGGATATGCCGGTACAAGCCTTTAAGATCGGGATGCTGGGCAGTGTTGAAATTATTGCTGCCATTGCTGAAATCATATCGGACTATCCGGATATTCCGGTTGTGCTGGATCCGGTGCTGGCGTCAGGCCGTGGCGACACATTTGCCAATGAAGAAATCATCGCCGCCATGCGTGAAATGCTGTTCCACCAGGCGACCATCATTACACCTAACAGTATCGAAGCCAGGCGCCTTGCGCTGGATGACGAAGATGATCAGGAAATCCTGAATCTGAAGCAAAGCGCCGATCGCTTGCTGCAATGGGGTTGTAGCTATGTTTTCATCAAGGGCGCGCATGAGAATACTCCGAAGGTAGTCAATATCCTTTATGACGTGAACGGCATGGTTCGTTCCGATTCGTGGCAGCGTTTGCCCGGTTCATTTCATGGTTCGGGGTGTACCTTGTCATCGGCGATAGCAGCTTCACTGGCGCGCGGTATGTCAATTGCCGATAGTGTGTATGAAGCGCAGGAATTTACCTGGCTTACACTCAAAGCTGGTTTTCGTCCTGGAATGGGTCAGCATATTCCGGACAGATTTTTCTGGGCGGAGGATGAGAAACCGGAAGAAGATTCTGGCAATACCGGGGGTTGAACCAGTGAAACAGGCTGGAATAGGTGGTCTCTATGCAATTACTCCAGATATTGCAGATACCGGACGGTTATGTAACGCAGTTCATCAGGTATTGGCGGGTGGAGCGCATCTGCTTCAATACCGGAACAAGTCTGCTGGTAAACATTTGCGATTAGCTCAGGCTACAGCACTACAACGGCTATGCAAGCAATTCCAGGTACCTTTGATTATCAATGACCACCTGGATCTGGCCATGGAGATTGATGCAGAAGGGCTGCACGTAGGAGGGGGAGATATTTCTCCGCAGATAGCCAGATGTCATTTTGGCCAAGATAAAATTATCGGGGTCTCCTGCTACAATCAACTTGATCGTGCGATTGAAGCGGAAAATGCAGGGGCAGACTACGCGGCCTTCGGTGCTTTTTACCCATCCATGACCAAGGCTGTGACTTGTCAGGCATCTATTGATCTGCTTGTTACAGCCAGGAAGCAACTGAGCATTCCTGTTGTGGCAATCGGCGGTATCAATCTGGATAATGTCGGCACGTTGGTTGCGCACGGGTGCCATGCTGTGGCTGTCAGTAATGCTTTGTTCGATGCAAAAAATATCCGGAAAACTTCACAAGAATTTACCAGGCTATTCAATCAATCCTAATTTTCAATAATCTCCAAAATATTCCAATGACAATAACAAACCAGCAATTATTCGAACGTTCCCAGCAATATATTCCGGGAGGAGTCAATTCACCCGTGCGCGCTTTCAAATCTGTAGGGGGAACGCCTGTTTTCTTCCAGCGTGGACAGGGGGCTTATTTCTGGGATGTAGAAGGTAAATCCTATATTGACTACGTCGGTTCCTGGGGACCTCTCATCCTGGGGCATGCGCATCCTGATGTCATCAAGGCAGTTCATGCGGCCGCAAGTAATGGCACTTCTTTTGGTGCTCCAACAGCAGCGGAGCTGGAAATCGCCGAGTTATTGTGCGGTTTGTTACCTTCTCTGGAGATGGTGCGGCTGGTGAGCTCGGGTACCGAAGCGGGAATGAGTGCTATCCGGTTAGCGCGTGGCTATACTGGCAGAAACCGGATTATCAAATTCGAAGGCTGTTATCACGGACATGACGATGCATTGCTGGTTAAGGCTGGCTCGGGAGCGTTGACTTTTGGTCATCCCAGCTCGGCTGGAGTGCCTGCCGAAACGGCAGGGCATACCCTGGTATTAAACTATAACGATGTCACCGGAGTGGAAGAAACGTTCAGCAAACTGGGTGGCGAAATTGCTGCTGTGATTGTCGAACCGGTGGCCGGAAACATGAATCTGATCAAGGCGACTCCACAGTTTTTGGAGACATTGCGCGCATTGTGTTCCAAATATGGGAGTCTGCTGATTCTGGATGAGGTGATGACGGGGTTCCGTGTTGGCCTGGAATGTGCGCAAGGGCTATATGGAATCAAACCGGATCTGACCATTCTTGGTAAGGTGATCGGGGGTGGTTTGCCCATGGCAGCTTTTGGTGGCCGACGTGATGTGATGGAGTGTCTTGCGCCACTGGGGCCGGTATATCAGGCAGGTACACTTTCTGGCAATCCGGTTGCCGTGGCCGCAGGATTGGAGACCTTACGACAGATCCGGATTCCGGGATTTTTTGACAAGCTGTCGGCCATGACGCGCAAACTGACCGATGGCTTGACTTCAATTGCTGCAAAACATGGTGTGGAGTTCTGTGCGCAGGCAGTGGGTGGAATGTTCGGCCTTTATTTCAGACAATCCTTGCCGGAAAGTTTTTCTGATGTCATGGAAAGCGATCGCGAGGCATTTAACCGCTTTTTTCATGCCATGCTGCAAGAAGGTATCTATTTTGCTCCTTCCGCATTCGAGGCTGGTTTTGTTTCAGCAGCACACGGTGATGTGGAAATTGATAAGACATTGGCTGCCGCTGACCGTATATTCAGCCGGGGTGTATGAGCATAGGGGAAATAAAATAAACAAAAGCTTTAACCCGTATGCCCGGCTGCCGTTTATATCTTGCCAGCCGGTTAACTGAGATTTTTTCTGGCTAAGGTAGTTTATCCAATTCAAACAAAGAAAAATTAACGGATTATGTTTACTTGTACTCCCAACTTCCGAAAAACCCTGTTACTCCTGTCACTGGGTAGTATGTTATCTGCGTGTGCGACTGTGGATAACCGGCAGGATCCCTTGGAACCCATGAATCGTGCCATCTTTTCATTCAATGAGAAACTGGATGAAGTTGTAGTAGAACCGGTTGCCAAGGGATATCAGCGATTTATGCCTTCTCCAATCAGATTGATTGTTGGAAATTTTTTTTCCAATCTGGATGATGTCGTTATTGCGGCGAATTCCTTGTTGCAGCTGAAATTCATGGATGCAGTGGCAAGTTCATCACGTGTCTTGATCAATACGACCTTTGGCATGTTGGGAGCTATAGATCTTGCAAGTGATATCAGTCAGGTAAGCGATATTGATATCAATAAACGTAATGAAGATTTTGGGCAGACTCTGGGTTTTTATGGAATTGGTAGCGGGCCTTATCTTGTATTGCCATTACTGGGGCCAAGCACAGTCAGAGATGCAGTTGGAATCGGTGTGGACAGTACTTTTATTCACCCCGCTCGCGCCATTTACACTGGTTTCGATTTGCTAACCGTCCGTACACCCGTGACTACAGCTGAATTTATTGATCAGCGAGAACAGTTGCTGGATGTGGATAAAACACTGGAAGAAGCTTCTTTGGACAAATATGAATTTGTCCGGGATGCATACTTGCAAAGACGTAATAGTCTGATCAGAAATGATGGGGTTGCTGTCGAGGAAGATTCCGTGAATTTTGATGAACAAGAAATCGAGGTTGATGACTGATCTGCAGATTGCCTGACTAATATGTGCCGGGGCCGGGATCAAATTCCCGGTCCCGGCTTTGTTTTGTCAGGCCGATTGTAATGCCTGGATACGTTCTTCCAGCGGTGGGTGTGACATGAATAAACGCCCGATCTGGCTTTTCTGCCCGGATATACCAAACGCAGCCATTTTCTCTGGCAGGTGTGATGGCTCATATTCCTGCTGCAGCCGTCTCAATGCGGCGATCATCTTACTTCTTCCGGAAATTTGCGCGCTTCCGGCATCGGCGCGGAATTCACGTTGACGGCTGAACCACATCACGATGATCGTGGCAAGAATACCCAGTACGATTTGTGCGATAAGGCTGGTGATGAAGTAAGCCGGTCCGTGTTCCTCTTCTGTTCTGAAGATGGCGCGATCGACAAAATGACCAATAACACGGGAAAGGAACATCACAAAAGTGTTCACCACCCCTTGGATCAGTGCCAATGTGACCATATCACCATTGGCGATATGGCTGACTTCGTGCGCCAGCACAGCTTCGGCCTCGTCACGATTCATTTTATGCAATAACCCTGTGCTGACTGCCACCAGTGCATTATTCCGGTTCATTCCTGTGGCAAAGGCATTGATATCGGGCGAGTCGTAAATAGCCACTTCAGGCATGCCTATTCCTGCTGCTTTGGCTTGTCTGCGTACCGTTTCCACCAGCCATCCCTCGGTCGAATTGGAGGGCACATCAATAACCACGGCTCCGGTCATATGCTTGGCGCTCCATTTGGACATGGCTAGTGAAATAAGCGAGCCGCCAAATCCGATTACAGCTGAGAAGACCAGCAAGGCGTTAAAATTCAATCCGCTGCCTTCAGCGTCCAGTATGCGGTCAACACCAAGCAAGCGCAGGGTGATGTTCAACATTACCAGTATGGCAAGGTTGGTTACGATAAAAAGAAAAATCCGTTTCATTATCCTCATCCTTCAAGATTGTTAATAGGCTTGTTTGATTCTGATGGCTATAAATTATAATCGTTCAAGCCAAGCCGTTATATGGTGGCATATTTGCTGATATCAAGTGCCGTGAAGTGCTGTTTCTCATTACTTCATCTGGCGCATCGCTGGAATCTTCTTGCCTTGATGTACAATGAAAACACAGAGTATGCGCAATTTGCCATGCAAAGGCGTGAGGTGCTGGAGTGAATCTGCGCAGTAAGAGTTACTGTAAATTACTGATTCAAGTACAGGGGAAATCAATTGACCAGAATTAAATGGAGTATGTCGATATGAGTCAGTCGTCTGTCGTGGTAGTAGGAAGTGGCATGGCTGGCTATACGGTGGTGCGCGAATTACGGAAGCTGGATGCCTCGGTGCCGATTATGCTGCTGTCGGCAGATCATGGTGGTTTTTATTCGAAACCGATGTTATCCAATGCGCTGGCTACAGGCAAAACGCCAGAATCCATTCTCAGTTCCGGTACGGCACAAATATCCGGGCAATTGGGAATTTCGGTCCAGCCTTATACCTGTGTCAGTGCCATTGATGTGTCTGCAAGTAGCGTTTCTTTCGAGGAAGGCGGGCAACTGGGCTACGATCGACTTGTGCTGGCTTTGGGTGCTGATCCGATTCGTCTGCCGATACCGGGAGAGGGGGCGGATGAAATCCTGTCTGTCAATAATCTGGATGATTACCGGAAATTTCGTGAAACCCTGGAAGATAAGCGCCATATCGCCATACTGGGTGCCGGATTGATAGGTTGCGAATTCGCCAATGATCTTGCTGCCAAAGGGTATCAGGTCAGTGTGTTCGATCTGAGTCCGCAACCACTGGGGCGGCTGCTTCCTCCTGCGGCTGGTCAATTTTTTCGCGATAGGCTGACTGCAGCAGGTGTTCATTTTCTGCTTGGTACAACTGTCGAAAGGATAAACAAGGAAAACGGCCGTTACCAACTGTTTTACAAGGATGGCGGAATGGTTGAGGCCGATATGGTGTTGTCGGCTATCGGGCTGAGGCCCCGCACCAGCCTGGCCGCCGCCGCTGGTATACAGGTCAATCGTGGTATCGCGGTGAATCGTTATTTGCAGACCAGCGCCGAAAATATCTATGCCCTTGGAGATTGTGCCGAGGTGGAAGGAAAGGTATTGCCTTTTATTCTTCCGATAACGCATGCTGGCCGGGCCCTGGCTGCAACGATTGCTGGCACCCCGACGCTGCTGCATTACCCGGCGATGCCAGTAATGGTTAAGACACCTGCTTGCCCTGCTGTCGTTTCACCTCCTGATCCGGCTACCAAAGGCGAATGGAAAGTTGAACCTGTCGAGAACGGTATGCGCGCGCAGTATTACGATGAAGATGGCAATCTGCACGGTTTTGCCTTGCTTGGATCAGCAACGGGGGAGCGTAACACTCTGGCTTCGCGCTTGCCGCCAATACTGGCATAGGGCAGTGAGTAACAGGGTAAGATCGAAGCGGGAAAAGTACTCCAGTACTCCAGTACTCAAATTCATACTGACCAAGAGAGAACAAGCATGCTTTATTTGATATATGGCGAGGACGTGCCTGATAGCCTGGCGCTACGGGCAACCAGTCGTCCCGCCCATTTGGCAAGACTCCATGAACTGCAAGAGCAGGGAAGATTACTGCTGGCAGGTCCATGTCCGGCAATAGACAGCATTGATCCAGGTCCGGCAGGATTTAGCGGAAGCCTGATTGTGGCCGAATTTGCGTCACTGGATGCTGCCCGTGAATGGGCTAATGCTGATCCGTATCTCCTGTCAGGAGTGTATGCAAAGGTAACTGTCAAACCGTTCCGAAAGGTATTACCCGGATAGGTTATCTACAGACAATGGTAATCCGGTCACACCCATCAATAAGTTTGTGAAAAGTTGATTTGTTTATAAAAAGAATCCATGCATAGTTTGCTAAGATATGCTTCTCAGATAAAATTTTTCAACGCTTTACTATTTAACAAAGGAAATTCTATGCGCTTAACCAAGTTTCTCTGTGTGCCACTAACTATTCTGGGATTGGCTTGTGTTGTACCTGTAAGTGCACAGAGCGGAGGGGCGGTTGCCAAGGTCAATGGCGTGGCAATTCCGCAATCACGTCTTGATCTGGTAATCAAGGCCGCAACAGCACAAGGCCAGCCAGATTCGGCTGAAGTCAGAAATGCACTGCGTGAAAATCTGATCACGGAAGAAATTTTGGCGCAAGAAGCCATCAAGAAAGGACTGGATCGTAACCAGGATGTGCTCACACAGATTGATCTGGCGCGCCAGGGCATTTTGATCAGAGCTTACCAGGCCGATTTCATGCGCAACAATCCGGTTAGCGATAGTGACTTGCGTAAGGAATATGATTCGGTAAAAGCGCAAATGGGTGACAAAGAATACAAGGCTCGCCATATCCTGGTGGAAACCGAGCAGCAAGCAAAGGATCTGATCGCTTCTCTCAAGAAAGGTGGGGCATTCGATAAACTGGCAGGCGAGCATTCCGTCGATACTGGCAGTAAGAGCAATGGTGGTGAACTAGGCTGGAGTTCATCGGCTGTTTATGTCAAGCCATTTGCTGATGCACTTACCAATCTGAAAAAAGGTGAAACTACCAATCAACCAGTGCAGACACCTTTTGGCTGGCACGTGATCCGTCTGGATGATATCCGGGCAGCAGTGCCGCCTTCTTTTGAAGAAGTCAAACCCAACATGCAGCAGCGCGTATTGCAGCGTAAATTTGCCGCGATGGTTGAATCATTGCGCAAAAATGCGAAGGTTGAGTAACCGGAGCTTAACTGGTTCTAACAGGGGATTCTTAAGGAACCTCTGAAAAACAACTTGCGTTGTTATTTCTGCGTTAAAAATCGGCTTAAAATGCTCTTTATTACATATAAACTCTGCTTTTTTGCCGACTTTTGCCTTGAACTGACTGCCTCACTGACGTTTTTCAGAGATTCCTTAACTATCAGTTAAAGATCAGCGCTCACGGTTTGTACTCTTGGAGAAAGCGCTGTCAGGAGTTCATAGCTAATCGTCTGTGCTGATCTGGCTACTTCTTCAACCGGTAATCCCTCACCCCAGAGGGTTACCGGGCTTCCTACACCAGCTTCACCCATCCCGCTCAGATCAATAGTCAGCATATCCATGGAGACACGCCCTACCAGCCGTGTGCGCTGACTGTTCACCAGTACCGGGGTTCCTGTAGGGGCATGACGCGGGTAGCCATCCGCATAACCTGCCGCCACCACGCCAATACGCATTGGCCGGTCAGCCACAAATACCCCCCCGTACCCCAATCTATCTGATGGAGCAAGATGCTGGACGGCAATAACCTGGCTGGACAGAGTCATGGCTGGCTGCAAACCGAGATCTACACCTGTTTTATCCGCTATGGGCGAGGCGCCGTAAAGGAGAATGCCTGGCCGTACCCAGTCTGCATGTGTTCCCGGATAACGCAGAATTGCAGCCGAGTTGGCCATTGTCTGGCATGTTCCATTTTCCTGATTTGCCTGAAGCAGGGCAAAACTGCCAAGCTGTTGATTGACCTGGCTTATTTCAAGGGAATCGTCAGCGCTGGCAAAATGAGTCATCAACGTAATGTTTGCATCCGGGCGCCATTGTTTTAGCTGATTCTGCGCTGAAATTCCTTCTTCCGGCCGAAAGCCAAGGCGGTTCATGCCTGTGTTGATCTTCAGGTAGATATCCGGCTTCCCTGTTTGCTTGTGTGCCAGCAGCATGGATAACTGATCCTGGCAATGAATGACCGTACTTAACCTGTACTGGTTAATGACGTCAATTTCATCCGTCGAAAAAAAACCTTCCAGCAGCAGAATGGATTGATTGAATCCGGCTTCTCTCAGTTGAATTGCCGCTTCCAGTTCGAGCACGGCGAATCCATCGACCGAATTGAGTGCTTGCGCAGTACGCAGCAGACCGTGACCATACGCATTCGCCTTGACAACAGCCATGATGCGCGTTTTGTGTACATGTTTGCGAATAACAGCAAGGTTATGCTGTAAAGCGGAACAGTTGATGAGCGCACGAAGCGGACGCGGCATGTATTAGGTAATTATCAATGTTTAAAATGGATATTTGTTACTGGTGATCTGACACCGGAATGCATCATGCATGAATCTTGTTTGATTCTGTCCATGACAATTCTGGGGTAGATAAAAGGTTAATGCTTCAACTTAATATTGCTGTTGCGCGGCTTTGCTATTTCGGGCAAAGGTTGCGGATCCAGTACAGCAACCGTCAGCGAATCATCAACCAGGTATTTTTCAGCCACTGTTTTTACCTGTTCTGCTGTCACTGCCTGTAACCCTTCCAGAATCACATCCGCATCGCGGTGAGATAGTCCGACACTTTCCAGCCTGCCAATCTGCATTGCCAGGGCAAATGTTGAATCAAGCTGATATACACGGCTCGCTACCACTTGAGCCTTGACGCGGGCAAGTTCTTCCTGCGTGATGCCAGACTGGATGATTTTGCTGATTTCAGCCCGGATCGCCTGCTCCAGATCATCCACTGTCTTGCCTTCGCTGGGTGTGCCATCAATAAAAAAGACACCGGGACCACGTTCGACCGCGCTATAGCTGGCGTCGGCCGAGATGGCAATTCGTGATTCACGCACCAGCGTCTTATTGAGTCTTGCAGAAGCATTGCCATCCAGCACCTCTGCCAGAATGGTCAGCGCGTAAGGCTCCCAGTCATTTTCCGGATCTTTCAGAACAGGCGCCTTGTATCCCATGATCAAGTGCGGGAGTTGCGCAGAAGCTTTTACTACCAGGCGCTTGATACCTGTTTGCGGCGGTTCGGTTTGCGGTTTGCGTTCGGTCAGCGTGGGCACGTTACCGGCTCCGAATCTGCCGTAGTGTTTCTTGGCCAGAGCGAGCACCTGCTCCGGATTTACATCGCCCACCACTACTAATACTGCGTTGTTGGGGGCATACCAGCGTTTGTACCATTCCCGAGCATCGCCTGGCTGCATATTTTCCAGATCATTCATCCAGCCAATGACCGGGCGCTGATAAGGATGTGCCTGAAAAGCGGTTGCCATCATTTTTTCGTACAACAGCGCATGTGCCTGATCATCCGTGCGCAATCTCCGTTCTTCCATGACAACCTGTATTTCCTTGGCGAATTCGTCATCGGTTAGTTGCAGATTGCGCATGCGATCGGATTCGAGTTCCATTGCCATAGGCAGATGGCGTTGATGCAGTTGCTGGTAATAGGCGGTGTAATCGCTGCTGGTAAATGCATTTTCCTTTCCGCCGACTGCCGCAATCCTTCTGGAAAATTCTCCGGCCGGCAGGCTGTCTGTGCCCTTGAACATCATGTGTTCCAGTGCATGTGCAACACCCGTGGTGCCATTGACTTCATCCATGCTGCCGGCTTTGTACCAAACCTGCTGAATTACCACAGGCGAACGGTGATCTTCCTTTATGACCAGTTTGAGGCCGTTGTCTAGCACGTATTCGTGCGCTTGTGTATTGGCAACTGCAGACAGCGGCAATGCCAGTGTAATGGCGAGTAAAGTTGAAAAATGATTGAAGAGAAAGCGATTTTTCATGTTGTGCTGGTAATTGGACTGGCTGTTGGGATGATTGTTGCCTGGTGGGCGGCGCCACCCCGGCAAGCGGATAATGGTATGATCATTACCTTCCTGAAACAGAAACAGCCTACCAGAATGTTTAGTATTTTCAAATCCAAAAAAAATCCTGACGAAAAAAATCCCGCCCAGACTGAAGCTGAATCTCTCAGCTTTACCGACAAGATCAGGCAAGGGTTGGCACGCACCCGGCAGCAGCTTGGCAAGCAATTATCCGGTCTGTTCGGCGGAAGGAAAATCGATGAGGATTTGTATGAAGAGCTTGAAACAGCGCTGTTGACAGCGGATACCGGGATCGAGGCAACCAATCGTTTGCTGGAATCCGTGCGCACCCGTGTGAAGCGGGATGCGCTGGATGATTCCGCACAGCTCAAAACGGCACTGCAGGATGCGGTAACCGAGTTGTTGCAGCCGCTGGAACGGCCGTTGGAAACAACCACACATCAACCTTTCGTCATCATGATTGCCGGCGTGAATGGTGTTGGCAAAACCACAACCATTGGCAAACTTGCCCATTATTTTCAGTCACAGGGACACTCGGTATTGCTCGCGGCCGGTGATACGTTCCGTGCCGCAGCGCAGGAACAACTCAAGGTATGGGGCGAACGCAACCAGATCACCGTAATTTCACAGGAAAGCGAACCTGGCAAAAAAAGTGACCCGGCTGCCGTGATTTTTGACGCAATCAATGCAGCCATTGCCAGGAAAATTGATATTGTTCTGGCCGATACCGCTGGGCGCCTGACTACTCAGCTTCACTTGATGGAAGAAATCAAGAAGATCAAGCGGGTTATTGCCAAAGCCATCCCTGATGCGCCACATGAAGTACTGCTGGTGCTGGATGCCAATACCGGCCAGAACGCTGTCAGTCAGCTCAAGGCGTTTAACGATGCATTGGGCGTGACTGGTCTGGTTATGACCAAACTGGATGGCACGGCCAAAGGTGGCGTGATAGCCGCTATTGCAGCACAATTTTCCGATGCACCCCCTGCCTTGCGTTTTATTGGAGTGGGGGAGGGACTGGATGATTTAAGGCCATTCAATGCCCGCGAATTTGCTGAAGCACTGTTTGATTAAAACGCCTTGTTCTGTTTGAGTAATTGTGGAAATCACAGAGGCAGCAATGATCAGCTTTAATAATGTCAGCAAATTTTATCCTGGAGGCTTTGAAGCGCTCAAAGGTATTACCCTGGCAATCAATCCGGGAGAGCTGGTTCTGTTTTCCGGACATTCCGGGGCGGGTAAAAGCACGCTGTTGAAGCTGATTCCCGCCATAGAGCGCCCTACATCAGGAAATGTCGTCGTGGGGCAGCAAAATATAGGCACGCTCAGGCGAAGTGCTATTCCTTATCTGCGCAGAAATATCGGCATGATTTTTCAGGGGCAGAAAATCCTTTACGATCGTAATGTATTTGCCAACGTCATGCTGCCGCTGCAGGTGACGGGTTTTGATACCAGAACCAGTGCCGCGCGCGTGCGAGCCGCTCTGGATAAAGTGGGTTTGCTGCACAAGGAAAAGGCTGATCCCATTACCTTGTCGGGTGGCGAGAAGCAGCGTTTGTGCATAGCGCGTGCAGTCGTTCATCGCCCAACCATCCTGATTGCGGATGAGCCCACCGCCAATCTGGACAGCAACTATGCGCGGGATATTATGGCCGTTTTTGAATCGTTCAATCAGGTGGGTGTAACTGTCCTGATTTCAACGCACGACACTATGCTGCTCGATATAACCCGGCATCGTATCGTCGAGCTGAAACAAGGGAAACTGATCGTATGATTCGCTGGATATCTCAACACGGCCACGCATTCATGCGGGCACTCGGGCAGCTTGTATCCACACCCGTTACCAGCCTGCTGAGCATTATCGTATTCAGTATTGTTCTGAGCCTGCCTGCCGGGATTTTTATTTTGATCGAAAATTTGCGCGAGATCTCGGGACAAGCCACAGATACGCAACAAATGACCCTGGTGCTGGATACCGCAGCCAGACAAGCTGATATAGAACAGATCAACACCCGGCTTGAGGCACTGGCCACAATTGAAGGCTTCCAGTTCATCTCCAAGGAAATTGCCTTGCAGGAACTATTGCAGGAAAGCGGAATGGCTGAGGTAATGCGCAATCTGGGTGAAAACCCGCTGCCGGATGCTTTTGTAATCAATCTTGGCAGCATGTCTGCCAGTGAAATTGAACAACTTCAAGCCATGATGCAAGCCTGGCCCAATGTGGCTCATGTGTTGGTGGATACCGATTGGGCGAGAAAACTGGATGCACTGCTTGATGTGGCCAGGCTGATTGTCATCATGCTGGCATCGGTATTTGGTACCGCACTTATCATTGTGATGTTCAACACGATTCGTCTGCAGATATTGACGAAGCGCGATGAAATCGAGCTATCCAAACTCATTGGTGCTACCGATAGCTACATTCGCCGTCCATTTCTGTATTTCGGTGCGATACAGGGGCTGGCAGGAGCAGCGCTGGCGTGGCTGTTGCTGTATTTTGCGATCATCCAGTTAAACGAAGCGTTAACCGAACTGGCTCGGCTATATGCCACCACATTCTCGCTAAATCCCCTTTCCTTGCGGGACAGCCTGATTCTACTGTTGCTCTCTGCAACATTGGGCTGGATTGGGGCGCGCTGGTCAGTAGCCCGGCATCTGGCACAGATTGACCAGGAAAGCACTATTTCCTGATGATTGCTATTTCTTTTCTTCGATATCTATTTGCCTTGTCTCTTCATGGCTGAATTTATTGCATTGATTCCCGCAGCCGGTTCCGGCTCGCGTATGGGAGAAGATCTTCCCAAACAATACCGGCTGCTTGCTGGTAAACCAATGATTTATCATGCGTTGCACACTTTATGCAGCACAGTGCGTATTGGTGCTGTCTGCGTAGTATTGGCGCCCGATGACACCGAATGGAAGCGGTATGACTGGTCGGAATTTGTCGGCAAGATCAAAGTGCTCAACTGCGGCGGAGCAACCCGTGCCGAAAGCGTTACCAATGGCTTGAAAGCATTGCACGCTGCCAACCATGTACAGGATCATGACTGGATACTGGTGCACGATGCCGCCCGACCGGGATTGAGTCATGCGCTGGTTGAACGTTTGCTTGATCAGCTAACAGATGACGAAGTGGGCGGTTTGCTGGCCGTGCCATTGGCAGATACGTTAAAGCGGGCAGATGAAGCTGGCCGGGTACAGCGCACCGAATCCAGGGAGTATTTATGGCAAGCGCAAACGCCACAAATGTTTCGCACAAAATTACTGCTTGAGGCGCTGGGAAAGGCACACGCGGGTATTACCGATGACGCCAGCGCAGTGGAAGCACTGGGATATTCACCCAAACTGGTGATGGGTGATGCCTACAACTTTAAAGTGACTTATCCGCAGGATTTGAAACTGGCCGAACTGATATTGCAGGAACGCATTGCTACACGATGAAGAAGGGTTGAGCACCTTCGGTTTGCCATAACTTTGGCGGAGAAGGCGACCGCCATCATACTCGTTCGCTAAATTTCGAGAAAGCCCTAAATCGTTCAGTAACACACTGATTTCATAGTGTTAGCAAAGACCTCACAGACCTAGTTCGTTCGATAAATTTTGCGTTCGACCGGATACGAGCGATAATTAAAAAGGGTCGAATCGAGGGTCTGACTATGGGCAAGCTGAATGACAAGAAGGTAAGGACGGCACCACCGGGGCGTTACTACGACGGCGGGGGCTTGGTGCTGCGGGTGCGTGAGTCCGGCTCGCGTGACTGGGCGCTGCGGATCACCAAGGACGGCAAGACAACCGACTACGGGCTTGGTGGCTTCCCGCTGGTGTCGCTGGCCGAGGCGCGAGAGGCAGCATTCGACATGCGCCGTGCAATCAAACGCGGCGACATTCCGCAGCGGAAGCTCAAGACCGGGGGCGACCTGTTCGAGACGCTGGCCGAGGACTTCATCGCAGCACACGCCCCCGGCTGGAAGAATCCCAAGTCTGCCGATCAATGGCGCTCGTCGCTCAAGACCTACGCCTACCAGACAATCGGCAAAAAGGCGGCGCAAAACATCACGACAACGGACGTGCTCGACATCCTCCGCCCCATCTGGCACGAGAAGACCGAAACGGCCAGCCGGGTGCGCGGTCGCATCGAGAAGATTCTGGACTACGCAACAGCCCACGGCCTGCGGTCAGGAGACAATCCGGCGCGATGGGCTGGACACCTCTCTACCCTCCTGCCGAAGCGCACGGCGGTTGCCAAGGTCGAGCACCACGCAGCGATGGATTACCGCGACCTGCCGGAATTCTGGAAGAAGCTGGCTTTGATGGACGGCAGCAGTGCAGCCGCCTTGCGCTGGACGATCCTAACCGCTGCCCGTTCCGGCGAGACACGCGGCGCAACCCATGACGAACTGGACAAGGACGGCTTGTGGATCGTTCCGGCTGAACGTATGAAGGCAGGCAAGGAACACCGGGTGCCTCTGACTAAGGAGGCGCTGGCCACAATCCCGCCACGCAAGGGCGATAAGAACAAGTTGCTGTTTCCGGCTCCCCGCTCCGACAAGCCAATGTCGGACATGAGCATCGCCGCCGTGCTCAAGCGCATGGAGTTGGGCCAATTCACCGTTCATGGCTTCCGTTCCACCTTCCGCGATTGGGCAGGCGAATCGACGGCGCACCCCCGCGAGGTGATCGAGCACGCCCTAGCTCACCAATTGAAGGACAAGGCAGAAGCGGCATACGCCCGGAGCGACTTGCTGGAAAAGCGGCGCAGGCTGATGGAGGACTGGGCTGCATACGTCACCAGCGCAATGAACGATCAGACCAAGGGAGGCGACAACAATGAATGACCAACACACCCCTCCAATGCCTGACGAGTCCGACAAGACCGTTCCGAATCCGAATTACGATCCTTCAAAGCCCTTCGGCAAAGATGGCAATTTCCCCGACATGGCCGATCCTCTCGGCTCAACCGCCCGTTGGTGGTGCGAACATTTCTGGTTTCCACTGCTGGCAGAGGACGCCAAAGACAAGGCCAAGAAAGTCCCGGCAGTCTGGAAGGCGCTCAGACTTGTTGCACTCCACCGTCTTCCGCCCCCCGAATGGCTGGCTTCTGAAATGTTGGCCGACGACTTCCCGGCCTTGCCGCGCAAGAATGCCGCCGCTCTGTTCGTTGAGGAAATTGATCGTTTCCACGCTGTTGCGTCTGCAATCTATGGCGTTCAGCGAGCCGCCGAAGAAGAAGGGATCAAACTTGGAATCGAAAAGATCATCAACTACAAGACGGACATTCCCTCGAAAGAGTTGGCGAGGATGCCTGAGAACTTGAAGGCTCTGCTCAAAGAGACAGAACGGGCTTTGGTTTCATTCAGGGCAAACTCCACAAGCAGCGCCGAGAGGATGCTGGAGATGTTCAAACGCTTCAACGAAGCCTGTGACAGCCTGCCGTGAAAACCATGCAGGCCAGCGGCAACCAACAGGAGGAATACCAAGGCATGAGCCGCAGCAAGAAAACCACGCCTAGACGATTCCTGTGTGTTCTCCTGTTGATCCCTTCGCTGTCGTTGGCGGCTACGACCTGCCAAACCATCCAAGACCCAGACCAACGGGCATACTGCCGAGCCGTTCAGACAGGCAGCAAGGGGCAATGCACCGCCATCGGCAACTACGACCTACGCCAGCAGTGTTTAGTCCGGCTTGGCAGCAATCCATCCGTGTGCAGCACGACGACGCCGGGGTGGAACCGGCAGCAGTGCAAGGACGCGGCGAAGCGAAAATAGTGTGCGGCGGTTTTCGTCACCGCCATACATTCCACGGAAAGCCCTGTGGTTGATGTGTTTCGCCAGAGTTGCTTATGTTCAGACCCTCTATCCGCCCCTCTTTTGATGCAAATGGCATGCACTGCACGGCGAATTTGCCCCGCGCTACCCCGCGACACCTACACGCTCCGCTAGTAAATTAAATACCCTCTCTGCACCCCTCCCCTCTAACTATTATTTATTTCCATTTGTGCCTAATACACCCACGGGGTAGCGCGGGGCAACCATCAATACGGCTCATTCCGGTAGAGGCCACGGGGCAAAAAAAGACCCCGACACGAAGGCCGGGGCAAAGGACGCGAGGGGTGCGCCTCGCGGAATGACAGAACCGGCTCGATCAGACCGGCTCCGCCACTTCATCGAATCGCTGCCAATGCACGCTCCAGCATCCCGCGCAGGCCGCGCTGCGAGTTCGCCTCATTGATCGCTTGAATGTGCATCTCGGTCTGGCCGTACTTGGCAGCCAGCGCAGCGAGATGGTTGCTCTCGTCGGCAGTGCGCGGTGCCTTGCCGGTCAGGTGCTTGCGAGCACCATCCAGCGCCTTCGCGTCAGCGGTGCGGGTGTCGCGGGTCAGGCCATCAACGGCCACACCACGGCGACGGCACAACTCGCGCAGTTGGTCTTCTGCCCTGTTGATGCGTGCCATGATTGCCCGAGCGTCAGCGATTCGTGCATCGTTGGCGCGGCGAGTGTTGCAGCTTGCTTTGTAGTGTTTCGCGGTCATTTCATTTCTCCTTGATAGGACTTGCCGGGGATCGCCCCCGGTGGGCGTCTTGGGGAAGCCCCAAAATCGGTCAGTTGCAGCATTGAGGGATGGACAGAAGCCTGCCGCCTCGCGCCTGATAGAGCACGACAACCCAGTTTTTCTCGAAGTCGGACAGAAGCTCCGGCCTGTTCAGAAGGCCGCCAACTCCGATTCCGTTGTCACGCAGCACCCGAGCAGCAGCGGTGCGGAAGCCTTCGATGGAGAGAATTTCCCCAAGCGTTGCACGGCGAGCGTTGCCGTCGTCCTCGATGATCGTGGCCTGCACAACCTTGTGACTGCCGTCAGCCATTGCGCGGTATTCAATGTTCGTGGCTTTCATTTCTGAGCCTCCCGGTTGCCTGCTTCCTGCATCACCTTCATGCACTCAGCTTTCAGCTTCTCGTCATAGAGCAGATCAACTGCGCCGATCCCGTGTTCATCGAGAAACTTGGTCATCGCTTCCCAACGAACCTGAGTATTTTTCAGTTCCTCGGCGGTTGCCGGACGCTCGCCACCGGAGCGTGTCTTGAAGAACACCTGAGCGACACGGCCTTCCTCGTCGCACTCCACCCGGCCTTTGGCAGCGCCGATCAATTGGGAGTCCTTCACTTCCAGTTTCTGAATGCGTTGTTCAATCGGTTTCATGGCGTTTCTCCTCTAGGTTGCGGATGCGTTGTTCCAGTTCGTCAATCTCGGCCACCCTTGCCAGCGTGCCGATTGCAGTGATGAGTTGTGCGCCTTGGCCGGGGGCGAGTTCGCCAGCGCCGACAGCCTCCAGCACGGCACGGCCTTGCTCCGTCAGCGAGCCATCGGGGAGGGTCAATGGGGCTGCTTGCTCAACAGCTTTCATCGGCGGCAGGACGCGCTCTAGCAACAGCCGTGCGGCTTGTACGTCTCCACCACGAGCGGCTTCAACCAACTGCCGGATGATCCCCGGCACATGCAGGCTGATTGCCTCGCGCAGCTTCTGCAATTCGCCGCTGCCCTTGGGCTTGCCCTTCGGATTGCCGGATTGCCCCGGCTTCCATTTCGTGTCTTTTTTCCCTGTTGTCATGCCTGAAAATCTCCTGCTAATTCAAGTTCAGAAAAGTTCGCTGTCGGCCTTCACCTGATCCCGAGGATCGAGGCCTTGAGGCGTTCCGACCTTGGCGTAGATGACGAAGCCTTTTTTGTGTCCGACCTTGTACCAGCGGCCATCGCTGGTCTTGGGGTTGCGGTATTTGATGTACCCAGCGTCTTCCAAGGCGTTCTTGGCACGGCCTGAAAATGTGCCGAAGTTGGAAACGTCCTCGCCGTTCGTCTTGGCGTGCTCACGAACACTCGGGAAGCTGATGAATTCGGGGTGTCCCAGTTCTTCCAGAATGTCGTAGAGCCACGCGTGGCGCTCTCGCCCGATCTGCACGACGCTGTGGTGCGCTTCCGTCTTGCGCTGGCCGTTGCTGGCGGAGAATCGGGAAATGTCGCGTTCATGCAGATAGGCGGCGATGTGGCTCGCGCCACCGGCCAGGAACCAATCCCAAAGGTCGGAGAAATACTCCCGCCGTTCAGCCGCATCATCTAGGCCCATATCGGTGAGCCTCGCGCTCTCGATCACGTCGTATCGCCGGTCATCAGCCGGTATGTAAATGCCCGATGCCAGATGGTTCGTCGTGATGATTACGCCGCAGTGCATCCGAACGCTGAATTTCTGTCCGTATTTCGGATTGATGCCAACATGGTCGGGGTTGCCAGCGATGAGCACCTTGCACTGCTCGTTGAACACAAACTTGTTCATGTCGTGCAGGTTGGCGGCTTCGGAGATTCGGACGAGGGTTGCTGTGGCGTACTCGTTGAAATTGCTTTGCAGCGCAGCAGGGTCAATGTTGGCGACGTTCCATTCCCCGATTGCCGGGGCGCACATCGTCACCGCCGTGTCTTTGCCGGTGCCTTGACCACCTGCAATCAGAAGCGCAAAGCGGGGTTTCTCCCACGGCTTCTGGACGCGGTGTGCCATGTAATCCAGAAACTGGTCTGCATCGCCTTCATGCGGGAAGACCTTCCGCACATGCCGCACGAAGGGTTCCGCCAGCCGAGCATCGCCCAACTCAATGACCGGGCTGCGGTACAAGTTGAAGACGGCGGCGCTTGGGTCTTCTGCGATTTCACCATTCCGACATTCCTTGCCTTTGATGTAGCCGTCAGGGATTGACGGGTCGCAAGCCAAGGAGGTCACATGGATGTGTTCCTTGATCCAGTCGCTGGCCTTGATGATCTTGCCTTCGACATTGACCGGGGAGCACACCACATCGACGGCATTCGCTGTCCAGTAACGCAGGGTCGGCTTGTAGAGGTAATTGTTGCTTTCGCCAACATAGACAAACTGCTCAGGGCTGACTTCTCCCTTCTTTGGCACCCAGCCGTGCTTTGTCGCCGCATGGACGATTGTGCCGATGCTCAATTCCTTCTCTGCGCCTTGCTGGCTCAGTTCATAGAAGGCTTCACGCTGGATGGCGTCATGGTTCCGGCCTTTCTTGCCGCCCCATTTATTGGCCCACTCGACATAGACCTGCCAAGCACCATCTGCCCGGTTGAACTCCCGCCCAAGGACAATCCCAACGGCACGCCAGAAGTCGCGGTCATCGGCGGGAATCACGGCCAGCATCCCGCGCACCTGTTCCAGCGTGTATTTCGCGGTGAAGGGGTTGTCCTTCCTTGGTCTGCCCCGGCCTTCCTTGCGACGGCTCAGGTGTGCAGGGAGCACGGCCAGCGGTTCTCCCTCGTTCATCCAGGAATAGACACCACCGGAGCGATGGCGGGACGGGGCAGCAACAACATAGCCGCCGTCATTCCGACAGTCGATGCCCTTGCCGAGAACATTTGCCGCTGTTTTCAGTGCGCTGTTGTAGGCGAACAGAAGGTGAAAGCCTCCGCTGCCGGTGTGCGCCATGAGCGTTTGAGCCTCGCCGTGCTCTCGCACGATCTCTGCCCATGTTTCGTCGCCGCCTTTGCCGGGGGCGGTGTCAATGTCCAGAACCGTGCAACCGCTGACCGCGCCAGTGACGATGCCGACATTGGACAGGGGCGCATTCGGCCCGAACCATTCTTCAATTTTTTGAGGGTCGGCGCTGGCTTCTTTCAAGCCACGGGAAAGGCGGGGGTGCTTCCCGGCGTCAGAGCACGCCAATTTGCCGCAGGTGCATTCGCCGTCGGCTTTGATGCTGTGGAGGGGGAAGACCTTCCAGCCTTTGGCAATGTACGCCTTGGCCGCATTGAGGACTTCGCCCCGGAATCGTTCATCGTCGCTGTTGTAATGTGTCATGGTCGGCTCGCTCAGTTATTGGTGGTTTTTCTGGGGCGACCACGGCGGGTCACTGGGGTCGGCTCGTCGCGCTTGGCCTTCATTGCCTCGATGGAGGCTTCGACTTCCTCGGGAATCCAGCGGCTGCTGCCGCCGATCTTCACTGGCTTGGGGAGTTCGCCGCGCTTCACGAGGTCATAGACGGCGGTCTTGCCGATGTTCAGGCGTGCCATGACTTGGGTGACGTTCAGCATGTCAGCACCCCGCGTCGCGCTTTTGAATGCACGCCTGAATCCAGTCATCGACTTCGGATTCAATCCAGCCGATGGCGCGGTCGCTGCCGAGGTTGATGGGCTTTGGGAAGTTGCCAGCCTTGACGCGGTCTAGGATTGCGGTACGCTTGAGGCCGGTGCGCGCTTCGACCTGCTTACGACGGAGGATCGTCGTGTTCGGTTGAGTTTGCGTTGCCATGTTCTTTACTCCTTGGATACAGCCGTCTTGCGGCGTTGATGCAAGGATCGTTGAGAACAGACAGACGCGCTCCCTCTGCGTTTTCAGTGGAACGTCGAGGGGAAGTTAGACCGAGGGGGAAAGGGTCTTAAAGAGGGTCGGATTAAAACGAAAAAGCCGCAAACCCTTGCAGGTTGCGGCTTTCCGATGTTGTCCTGGCGGAGAAGGCGGGATTCGAACCCGCGGTACGGTATTACCGTACACACGCTTTCCAGGCGTGCACCTTCAGCCACTCGGTCACTTCTCCTTTGACACTCTGCCAAAAGCAAGCCGCAGAGAATAAACCAGATTGATGCGCGAAGCAATACGCGATGGAAATACTATGCTGAGGGATGATATGCGTGCCATCGTCGCCACATCGCCTTCTTATGCGATCAATCTGTACTACTCGCCATGACGCGGCAGGCCCGCTACAACCTGTTTCAGCTGATCAACAGCTTGTACGAATACCGGTAATTATCTTGACGACTAACAAGGACTTACTGGCCACGGACGGCCACACGCGCTCGGTCGAGACCAAGATCAGATCGCGCACCGATGCCTTGCTGCGCGGCCTGCTGTATACGCCATCGGGCGAGCGGATGTACCCGACGTACTCACGCAAGAGCGATGGGCGCAAGTACTTCTACTGCGTCTCGAAGTCGGAATCGCGCTTCGGCGCGCCGGGAAAGAACTACGAACGCCTGCCCGCAGCGGAGATCGAGGCGGCGGTCGTCGCGCAAATCCGAACGGTGCTGACCAGCCCCGAGTCCATCGCCTCGGTGGTGCGCCACATCCAGCACACCAGAGCGCAGATCGACGAGACCAGCACGGTGATGGCGATGGGGCGACTCAACGACGTGTGGGATCACCTGTTTCCCGTCGAGCGTCACCGTATCGCCAACCTGATGATCGAACGCATCGATCTGGTTCATATCGGCGAGGTGCAAGACATCAAGGTGAAGTGGCGTGAGCTTGGCTGGAACGCCTTGATCGAAGAATTCGCTCCGCAGAGCATCGGGGCGGAACTGCTGGAGGTCGAGGACTGATGGACAACCCACTCGAAACCCTCGTGCCTCTGCAGTTCAAACGCAAGAAGGGACGGCTGATGCTTGGGGACGCGCAGCGCGCGCACGACGTTACGATCATCGAGGCCGTTGCTCGGGAGATGCACTGGAGCGCGCAGCTGGACAGCGGTGCCTACAAGAGCGTGACCGACATCGCGCAGGCCGAAGGTCTGATGCCGACCACCGTCGGCAGGATGATGCGCTTGGCGCGCCTCGCGCCCGATATCGTTGAACAGTTGATGGCGGGGTGCCAGCCAAGGCGGCTGACATTGCTGTGGCTGATGCGAAACGACATTCCGGCACTCTGGCCCGAGCAGCGCCAGATGATTGAACAGTTCAGGTAGGAGGCACGATGTCCAGAAAACACTACGGCAAGCAGACGGGCCGCCCCATCACCCACGAACTTCCAGCACCTGCCGGTGGCGTGCGGCTCGAAACCTTCGTGCCCTGGACACTGGTCAAGCGCGGCTACAGGAAGCAGGTGATCACGCCACTCGATGCGCCGCAGGAATTCCTGTCGGAGGCCACCCGAGAGCGGGAAGCACGGACGGCGGCGCAGGACAGCGCGTTGATGCGGGCGCTCGGGCTGGCGCATCACTGGCAACGGTTGCTCGACGAACAGCGGGCAGCGTCGGTCGCCGAGATCGCTGAAGCCGAGGGCATGGACGTGACGCAGGTGCGCCGGGTCATGCGGCTGGCCCTCCTGGCCCCGGATGTCGTGGAACGGCTGGCGGGCTCGCCTGACGCTGTGCTGGAGAAGGTGATGCGCCGTCCTTGGCCCTGCGGCTGGGGTGACCAGATGCGGGTGCTCGCGCCGCCCATGTGACCGCGTCGGTGCCAGCGCCAGCAACCGCCTGAGGCGGTTTTTTTGCGCCTGCTCTGTGCTCGGTCGCTCCCACCCAGCAGTTGCCAGCCACAACCAGTCGCCCGCAAACCCGCGCCAACAAAGGAAGTGGCCTCGCGCACGCTCGCGAGATCCGTGGAGAAAACGGAGAACGGAGAGGCGGCGGCGGGGCTGAAAACGCGGGGTTTGGAGGGGCGGCGCTCGCGAGGCCATGCCCGGAAACCGCGCCAATACTGGGGGAACGGGCGAAAAAAAACCAACCGAGAGTGGTTGGTTTTTTGAATAGTGGTGGTGGATTCTACCGGAACTTTGAACCGTTTATCTTCAACGATGCCGAGACGTCCTCATAGCAGCGGGCATCGGCGCACTGGGCAGGGACATATGCGTGACCCGCTGATGCTCGCGTTGCGCTGAAACGCATGAAGGTCTTGCCGAGGACTTGGCTTCATGGCCGACGTCACGCCTGAATGCGTTGCCTTCAACCATAGACGGAGTCAACCGTGCAGAAAATGATGATGAACGAAAACGAGCTGGCCACGCGCTGGAACATCAGTCCCAAGACCCTCCAACGCTGGCGCAGTGAGGGGCGCGGGCCTCGGTTCATGAAGATGTCCAAGCGCGTCGTGTATCCCATCGACGAAGTCTTCGACTTCGAGTCCAAAGCCCTCCGAGCATCGACTTGGGAGCAAGCATCCGACGTCGTCCTTCCGAGCGGCTCGAAGTTGATGGACCCGCGCGAGATTTCGTATGTGACCGGACTGCCCTTGTACATCTTTACGCAAAAGCAGATGCGAGAGGCGTTGGGCATCCCGCATCGTCGGGTTCAGAAGCTCGTTCGGTTCGACCGCGACGAGGTCATGATCTGGGCCAAGCGTTGGGTGCAGGACGCCCAAGATCAGGGCATCGATGTGAAGGCCGATCCCGCAAGCCAAAGCAGATCGTTGCTGCATGCCCTGGCATCGTTGCCCGTCTGACCGCTGCATCCGCGCCATTGATCTACTCCGGGCCGCATGCACCGACGCAGGCGTGGCCACCGCGTGACCGGTCAGTCCTGTTCCGTTTCCTCGGCAAATACATACATTGAACGAAGAAACGGAACACGCGCTTCGCTCTTCGATGGTCTGCGGTTCGATCCCCAAACACGGAATCGAACAGGCCAGTCACTTCAATCCATACCACACGCCACGCCCGCTGCCGTGCTGCTCCAGGTGGTTGCGCTCGGTCAGGTCGCGGAAGTGCTGTTTCAGGGTGTTGCGGCTGGCTCCGGTCAACTTGATCGCCTCGGTCATCGTGACGCGCCCGTGCTCCCGGGCAAAGTCCACGATTTTCAGTGACAGCTCGGGCAGCGCGGCCAGCACGATCTTTTCGCGCTCGACCTTCTTCTCCAGACGCCGAACCTGCTCGGCCAGAGAGCGCAGGAAGAACAGTAGCCACGGTTGCCAGTTCGGGGCAGCGGAGCGGATCGTGCCCTGCGTCTGCCGCAACGCGAGGTAGTAGCCTTCCTTGCTGGCCTCGATCACACTTTCCAGCGAGCTGTACGGAACGTAGGCGTAGCCCGCCTGTAGCAGCAACAGGGTCGTCAGCACGCGGCTCAAACGCCCGTTGCCATCCTGAAACGGATGGATTTCGAGGAACACGACCACGAAGATGCCGACGATCAGCAACGGGTGCAGCATCGCCTTTTCGCGCTCGTCATTGATCCACTGCACCAGTTCCGCCATCAGGCGCGGCGTGTCGAACGGTGTGGCCGTCTCAAAGACGATGCCTATTTGCGTGCCGTTCTCATCGAAGGCCGCGACGCTGTTCGAGTTGGTCTTGTAGCCGCCTCGGTGCCACTCGTCCTTCTGGCTGTACTGCAGCAGGATCTGATGCAGCTGCTTGACGTGGTTCTCGGTGAAGGGGATGTCCTCCCATGCCCGGAAGATCAAATCCATCAGCTCGGCGTACCCGGCCACCTCCTGCTCATCCCGTGAGTCGAACTTCTTGATGGCGAGGTTGGACAGCAGCCGCTCGACCTCCCGGTCGGAGAGCTTGCTGCCTTCGATACGGGTGGATGAGCCGATGCTCTCGATGGTAGCCACACGACGCAGCGCCGACAGGCGGTCGGGCGCAAGCGTGCCCAAGGCGCGCCACGCACCTTTGAATTCGTCGATCCGGGCGACCAGGCCCAAGACCTCCGGGGTGATCTGGAGGGTGTCGGTTCGGAACATAAACCAATAATACACCCATTTACACCCATTTCAGCAAGCGGCAAAATTGGGTGCAAATGGGCGCGGTGTTTGTCAAACAACATGTCCACTTTTTCAAGCATGAGACCGTAAGTTTTTCGAGTTTGTGTTATTCATTTTGGGTGCATTAAGCCAGACTTCGGTGCTGGTGCTCCAATCGCGGGTTTTCCTTCCTTTCCATCGTTGAGGGTGTCTTTGTTTTGCGGCTTCGTATAGCGCATGTCGTTGTGCCAGGATGTGTTGGTCTTTACGGTTGTGGCGCTCAAAGGGCGTGACGAAGGAAATGCCGCTGTGGCGGTGCTCGGTGTTGTACCAGCCGGTAAAGCGTTGCACCCAGGTGCGGGCATCTTCAATGCTTGCAAAGGGCTTGCCTGGGTAGGCCGGGGTGTATTTGAGCGTGCGAAACAGCGATTCCGAATAAGGGTTGTCGTCAGATACTGAGGGGCGGCTGAAAGACGGCATGACGCCAAAGCGCACCATGCTGAGCTTGGTGCCGCTGGAACTGCCACCTGATGTGCCTGTTTGCGTGGCGGCCAGCGCCTGCAACGCCATTTCGGCCAGACGCTTACTGGCGCCCATCACGTTGGTGGGGCGCACCGCCTTGTCGGTGCTGATCAGCACAAAGTCGGCCACGCCGTTTTCTGCGGCGGCCTGGGCGGTGCGCAGTGTGCCCAGCACGTTGTTCTTGATGCCCGCAGCCGGGTTGTGCTCCACCAGCGGCACGTGCTTGTAGGCGGCAGCGTGGTAGACCGTGTCGGGGTGCCAGGTGGACAGGATCTCGCGCATGCGGTCATCGTCTTGCACCGAGGCCAAGAGGGGAACCAAAACGGGTGGCGTGCCACCGTCCAGCGTTGCAAGCTTCTCTTCCAGTTCCTGATGAATGGCGTACAGGGCAAATTCGCTCTGCTCGATCAGCAGCAACTTGGCCGGCGTCACCGCCAGAATCTGGTGACACAGTTCGCTGCCAATGGAGCCACCTGCGCCCGTTACCAGCACCACCTTGCCAACGATGTTCTTGGCGAGCAGGATGTGGTTGGGGGCGACGGGTTCGCGGGCGAGCAGGTCGTCGATGTCCAGCTCATGCAGATCTGCCGTGCTGACGCGGCCCTGGGCCAGGTCGTTGAGGTTGGGCAAGGTGCGAACCGCCACCCTAAAGTGGCGAAGATCAGCCAGGATTTCATTGCGCCGCTGTCGCGGCAACGACGGAATGGCCAGCAACACGGTGCGCACGCCTTGCGTTTCAACCAAGCCCTGCAAGTCCCCTGAGCTGTGTATGGGCAGGCCATTGAGCACATGGCCATGCAGCGGATCGTCATCATCCAAAAAGGCCACGACCTGCATCTCGTGGCTGTGGGCGAGCGCCTGAGCCAATTGCCTACCTGCACCACCCGCACCATAGATGACTGCCTTGGGCAGATTCATGCGCTGGAAAATGTTCTGGTACAGGTCACCCAACCAATAGCGCGCCAGCGCACGCGAAGCGCCCACCGCCAGCAGCAACAGCATGGGCTGAATGATTCCTACGCTGCGCGGCACCCCAGGCAGACCAATCGCAGCAACCACTGCGGCATATAGCAACGCGTAGAGGGCAAAGGCCCGCAGCACCATCTGCATGGCCGCCATGCCCGAATAGCGGAAAATCACCCGGTAAAACCCATGTGTGAAGAAAACCGGTAACGCAATAAGCCACGAAACCGTCACCGCCCACATGGGCTGGAACAGCCCTTCGCCCGCCAAACGCACCCACTCATCCAGACGCAGGTAAAACGCGATCCAGACGGTCAGAACGATCAAGCTAGCATCCAGAGCCAGCGCCACCACACGCTTGGCCGGGCGCGGCAGGGCGAGCAAGGGAAGAGCCAGTTTTGCCAGCGGCATGAATCAGCCCTTTACACGCCTTTGGCTGGCAAACCCTGGTCGGGTCTGCCGGCCCCAAGCCACAACGCAGCCAACACCAGCGGCAAATAGGCCGTCACCATAAACATCACCGACCAGGCTGGCCATTGCATACAGGCCCAGGCCCAGGGCGCAAGCCACAGTGCGTTGACTGCAGCTACGAGCAATGTGACCGAGCGGTGGCCAGCCTTGCGATCCCCCTGCCATCGCCGAGACAAACGCTGGTAGGCATGGCTGCGGTGCGCCTCGTACCAACGTTCCCCGCGTAGCATGCGGGTAATCAACGTGACAGTGGCATCGGTCACAAAAACGGCAGCCAGTACCAGCCAGCTGGCGTAACTCAACCAACCAGCCTGAACAGACAACAGCGCCAGCGCGAGCACCATGAATGCCAACCACGTACTACCCACATCGCCCATGAAAATTTTGGCGGGAGGCCAATTGAGCAGCAAAAAGCCCACCGTTGCCGCCGCGACGATCAGCATCAGTTGCCAGGGAGGGCTGGACACGGCTTCCGGTTGCGACCATGCCGCCAATACAGCGCCGGCCAGCAACATAAATACCGCCTGCGTCCCGGCAATACCGTCGATGCCATCCATGAAGTTGAACAGGTTTATCCACCACACGCCCAGCAGCAGCAATAGCCCAAAGAAGACCCAGCCTGCCAACTGAAATTTCAGCCCCGCGCTCAAGGTCAATACTGGCAAGTCACCCAGCGTGATAAGCAACCCGGCGCAAACTAATACCTGCACGCCAAATCGCATCCTGGCGGGCAAGTGCGCCATATCGTCGCGTAGACCCACCGCAGCCAATACGGCAGCGAACCCCAGAACAAAACCGCCGAGCACCCAGCCTGAGAACAGCACCAAGCCAAAGCCAGCAAGGCTACCTGCCACAACAATGCCCAGACCCCCGCCATTCGGGGTGGGTTGCACATGGGATGAACGATGATTCGGTATCTGCACCAGCTTCAGCGCCTCGGCTCGGCGGCGAACCCATTCCGCAACACCCCATGCAATCAGGGTGGTCGTTCCGAGCAGGGCCATCATGACTGCCATTTGGCTCATCGCGGCACATCCTCTGCCGTCAGCGCAAAACCCCTGGGCTTGAAACCCAAGTCGCGCGCTGCATCGGCATGGTCAAATACCAGATTACGGTTCATGCGTTCCGCCATGGCCGCCGACCAGTGCCGATAAGGCGGCAGGCTACGCAACATGGACGCAGCCAAACGAAAGGCCCACAGGGGTACAGTCACCAGGCGTACAGGGCGGCCAAGTGCCGCAAACACACGCGCCACCATCTCGCGGTAAGCCAGGGTTTCGCCACCCGAGATGTTGTATGTGCGGTTTGCCGCATCCGGTGCCTGCAAAGCGGCAACGCAAGCCACCGCCACATCCTCGGCATGAATGGGTTGGCGCAGGCCTTGGGCGCGACCCAACAAAGGAAAGAAGCCAAACCGGCAGATGAAGCGTGCAATCTCGCTGATGTTCTTGTCCCGCCCTAGGCCATAAATCAACGTTGGCCGCAAAACCACCCACTCGATGCCATGCTGTTCTGCCCACGCCTGTACCCGTGCCTCGCTCTCGATCAGCTTTGCCGCGACGGCGTTTTCTGCCGTATCGCCAGAGCCGACTTTGGTGAAACGGCTGGTGGAAGACAGCGCCACCACGCGCCGCGCGCCACTGGCCTCGATGAGAGAAAAATAATCTGGCAACACCCAGATGGGCGCTACACAAATCCAGTGACTGATAGGGCTTGTTACATCGACATTTTTGGTGCCGGGCGCGGGTATCTGCCTCCACTCGGCCGCACTACCCTGTGTATCAACCTGTGTTTTCCGGCTGAAGGCAACGGCACTGCATCGGATCTGTGCCAATTGGGTCAAAACATAACGCCCGACCAAGCTGCTTGCCCCAAGTACGCCAACCCTGAGATCAGGCACGGGTAACTCCTTGGATTGCACCTTTTATTTGCGCCATTACCAGCCGTGCAGCGAAGTAGATGGACACCAAGCCAAAGCGCAGCCAAACACCCAGCACCACCAACCACCAAAGCGGGCCGGGATATTGCTTTTTGAAGAACTTGCCGTAGAAGCGCAGCATTCCATGATGCTTGTGCCATTCCACAAAAAACGGTCTGCTTCGGCTACAAGCTCCCCAAACGTGGATAACCCGTGCATCTGGCACGAACATCACCAGCCAATTGTTCAGCCGGAAACGCATGCACCAATCCAGATCCTCACAATGCAGAAAATAGCCCTCGTCCCACAACCCAACATCCTTCAAAGCTTCGCGCTTGACCAGCATGCATGCACCCGAAATGGCCTCCACTGGAGTAGGCGTAAGCGGTAAAGGCTCCTTGTGAAGCAAAAAGTCAGAGAACAGGGAAGGGAACCACTTGCCGAGGTGCGACAAACCGAACGCGCGCATGAAGGCACGCCTGGGCGTTGGAAAAACTCTTCGCCCACCGGGCTGTTCGGAGCCATCGGGATTGCAGAGCAGACCACCCACCATCCCAATCGAGGGGTTGCTCTCCAGCACTTCAATCATGCGGCCTAAGGCGCCGGGCGCAAGCACGCTGTCTGGGTTGAGGAACAACAGGGAACCCGCATCGGAAGCTCGAGCACCGATATTGCACGCTGCTGCAAAACCGAAATTATTGCCATTCCTGATGATGCGAACGCGTTTATCGGAAATGGAAGTTTCCAAATAGGCCAAACTCTCGTCATGCGAATCGTTGTCCACCACGAACACATGACGCGCCCCCTCCGTCAACACCGATTGGACAGATTCGGTAAGTAACTGGCCCGCGTTGTAGTTGACAATCACAACGTCACAGTTCCGCATTCTTACTCCGTTTGGCGAGTTTCGCCTTCAATGCTGTGCGTTTGACCAAGTGAGCAGCTCGAAATGCCATGAGTAATACAGTGCGATGGGCCGTACCGATATCCTTGGCGTTTTCGATGGCTTCTGACCACTGAACCCGACGGATGAACTCGACCAATTGCCGCCGTCTCGAGGTAAGAATGGGCGACAGGAGAATGGTGCTGATCGAAGGATATTGGCTTCTTTTGAAAATCTCTCCATAGCCAAATATGTCGTGTTGTGGAGTGCGCAGGTACACGTCCACAAGCCCTTCAACCGGTGCTCTACGCAACGTATCCCAGACTTGCAAGGCCATCGCGTGCAATTCGTTACTGGAAACCACATAGCGCTCGATATATGACTGCCAGTGCTGTGCCGCAAGCAGAACTCCCTCCTGGAACGGGGCTACGAACTCGCCGTATCCGGCATTTTCTTGCTGGTCGACATGGTGCTGCGGGATCGTTTGCCCGTCTCCCGAAGTGTAATAACCGACTACACTTCCGAACGGAGAGTTGCAGAGCAACTCCATAACGGCGAAGTTCGTGAAAAGCGCGGAAAATTCGCTGCAACAATTTTCATCAAGCCCGTAGGCTGCCTTGGAGACGTTTGAAGGCTGCGTATTGATGACGCGACGCAGCCCAAGATACATTCCATGGAAATGGGCGTCGGGCATGAGCAAAGCAATATTATCCTGGATGGTCCCCCGCCACCCGATATCGACGACGCCTAACCGCCCGCCCCCTTTCAGGCCGCTTTGCTTGAAATAGCTTTGAAGCAAAACGGCTTGGGATGCCAAGGCGCTCTTGAGAGATTCAGCGAACGAGGGCGTTTCGAACAGTCGGCGCAGCTCTGGGCTCTTTTCAGGATTGCTGAAGACGTCCGTCTCCTTCAGGCCCAGCGTGTCGAGCATTACCGAGAATTTCCCGATATCCAGGCCCAGCGTGACGAACAGACCTGAAATGCTCTGCACCTTGAACAACGACCATATCCGGGACATTTCCTGGATGGATCCATCTGTCATTGATGCAGCAAACGTGCTCAAGCGGCTCACCGCAAGGATATCCGTAGGCGGAAGATCGTGACCGAACAATCTGTTATGCGGAAAAAGTGCGCAGAAAACCTTGCGAAAGAATTCACCTTCCCGAGTAAAGAAATACAACCGATCAAGTTTCTGTTGGATGGTCTGTTCGGCAATCCAGAGCGCGAATCCAATAAACAATGGGGCGGCTTGAACACCAAGGCCAAGGGCGACAGCCTGCTGGGCAGACAACCCCTTGGTCGCATTTTCGATGAGTGTCGAGCACTCCGCACGGAGATGATCGAACAACGCTTCCCGGGAGGAAAATAAGCGTTCACGCGCCAGCCGTTCAGTATGGGTCGGTTCCGGCAGGTAATGCAGGGCATTCATGCCGAGCGCGCGCGGCGATGCGACATCAGACCATTCGTTGTCGCCGATGTGTACATGCTGTTCGGGCGAGATGGCGTGGCGCGCATGAACATGTCGGAAAATCTGGCCCGATCGTTTATTCAGCCCCACGTCGCACGATGAGAGGCCCTCAGAAACCAACGAGTCCAAGCCCTTTGAAGCTAGCAGCCGACGGAGCATTTCTGCGCTCATATAAAAGTCGGACAAGAACATTGTCTTTTCCGCTTTATATGAATTTAAAAAATCAGAGATATCGGGGTCAGCGTAGGACCGGGTGATCTCGACGCTGAGTTCGAACTCAGCCAAGCGTGTTGGCAACCCTACGGGCACTGTCCTGGCAAATACGGCTTTAGCCCATTGCGTCAGAACCTGAGTGATTTCATATTCATTATCTTTGCCGCCTGCCCTGGCTTGCTCCGCAAGCGTTCGCTCCGCTTCCAGACGTGCCTTGTACAGCCCCCAGCCATCTCCAAACTCCGGTTTGAGATGATTGACCCAGCCGAGAAAAAGATGCTGTGCTGTCGCGAGCTTTATGCACTCGGGGTGACAGTCGCGACGCAACAGCGTATCCCAGACGTCAATGGTTCTGAGCTTGTACATCAGCGGACCTCCCGGGGTCCGAACCACACCTCGCCAGCGGCTTCGAGCTGTTTGGCCGAACGCACCAGCCCGGCCGGCAACCGCACCGCCAGCGCGTTGAGGCGGTGTCGGCGCACGTCATGCATCACACCGGCGAGGCGCGCCTGCTCGTCGCGGGCGTAGTCGGCGAAGGCCCGTTCGGTGAGCTGGGCGAGCACCGCGCGGTCGACGGTCGGCCCGGCGAGGGCGGCATCCACCCAGTCGCGAAAGGCCGCCGAGGATTCATCCCACGAGGCCCAGGCCTCGGCGGTCTGGCGGGCGCCATCCTGCAGACGAGCCAGCTCGGCACGGTCGTCAAAGAGGCGGCGCAGCGTCGCCACCACGCCGTCCATGTCGCCGCGGCGAACCACGCAGGCATTCTGGCCGTCGACGATGTATTCGTCGTGCCCGGTCACATCGAACACGATCGCAGTGCCGCCGCAGTGGAAGATTTCGAGCGGCGGGCCGAACATGCCCTCGACGGTACTCAGCTTGACCAGAATGTCGCAGGACCGGTAGATCTCGGGCGTGACATTCATTGGCACCCGCGAGAACACTCGCGACACGCCAGGGATCCACTTGACCGGCGTACCGGTTAACACCCAAATGTCCTTAGCGCCCGCTTCGCGGGCGAGACGCACGCCCAGCGCAGTGTTCTTGAAAGAGACACCAAAATGACCTTCGACAAGCACACGCGGTTGTCGATTGGGATCACGCGTTGCCATGGTCGGCCCCGTCGCACGGTATATATCCTTGCGGATACCGTTGCGAACCAAGGCTGCATCATGGCCGTAGCCTGTCGCGAGATGATCGCGAATCCAGGTTGCCTCAGTCACATAGGCGCCAGGAAGCTGATAAGTGGCGTCCACCAGCTTCCGCAGAGGCACCTCGTCAGCGGGGTAGAAGCGCGATTCGATGGACTGGACGAAATAAGCGTGACGCGGTGCATTGAAGTGCTGCAGCTCGAAGGCCGTCTTCCACCAGGTGGCGATGACCAGATCGAAAGCCTCGGCCTTCGCCGCATCGATCGGCACACAGCGCAGCCGGGAGGTGCGGTCATGCCACGAGAGCGTCTGGGCCGTGAACGGCTCCTGCACCGCGAGGGTCACGTCGTAGCCTTGATCGTGCAGATAGGCGGCGTGCTGGACGATCACGTAAGTGCCGCCGCTGATGGCCATCGAGCCGACCAGGAAACAGATTCTGCCTTTACTCACGGGGCCGCCTCCTAGCGCTGCCGGCGGCGGATCGCCGCGTACACCGCGGCCGGCAAGGCGCCGCCGCGTTCATTGAGCGTGCTCCACGGCCAGAAACCGAGGGCGCCGAAGCCGCGCCGGCGCAGCAGCCCGGCCAGAAAGCGCAGGCGCTCGATCAGCCCCGGCCGGGTGCCCGGCGCCGCGAAGTACGAGCGCTTGAACACGCCGTAGTTTTCCACATGGAACACGGACGAGAACCACGCGTTTTCGCGCGGCGTCGGGTTGAAGACCATCCGCGCGTGGGCGCTCACCACGGCATCGAAGGGCATCGGACCGGCTTGCCCGGCCGCCGGCATCGCCGCGACGAGTTGCTCGAAATGGGCAAGCACATGACGCTGCACCGGGAACACCTCGGCCGCCAGCATTTCGCCCTCCTCGAACTCGCCACGAATCGCCCGGCCATGGCCGGCTGCGTCGATGTCGTAGCTGACGATGGAGCCGTGATCGGCGGCGAGCACCACCTCGAAGATCGCCCGGTTTTCGTTGAACACACGAAAACGCGGCGAGCGTTCGCCGACCGCCGAGAACAGCAGGCCGTGCTTGTCGTTGCCGGGCCCGGCGGCACCCTCGGCAACCAGCCCGACGTAGTAGCCGCTGATCGCCCGCACCGGCGTGTGGCCGTCGCGGCACAGCAGCGCGAACAGGTTGTCCTGGATCGTCCCTTTCCAGCCAACGTCGACGACCACCAGCCGCGCCGGCGGCGTGCCGCCCGAAAGCTCGGAGAGGTAGGCGACGAAGGCCCGGCGGCGGGTCAGCCGTTCGGATTCGTACAGGTCGACAAAGCGCGGTAGCGCCTTCAGCGCCGTGAAGGTGGAGCTTGTCGGAAAGTCGTCCTCGCGCAGCGCCTCGGCGCCATCGGTCAGACCGAGCGCCCGGGCAAGCTCACCTGCATTCGCCTCGAGCCCGAGGCTGGACAGGAATTCCAGCAGCGACATCCGCCGGTACTGGCAGAACAGCGTCTCGAAGCCCTCGTCCGCCAGCGGCGCCAGCGAGGGCAGCAGCGTGGAGCGGCGCGAGACTTCGAGGTAGTGTGACGCGATGTGTCCACACACCTTATCGCGGTACATATCGAAAATCCGCTTCAGCGGCTGCCCTTCACGCGAGAGGAAATAAACTTGCTCGACCCCCTGTTCGACAAGCGCATCGTAAAGTTTCTTTATGAAGTAAAAAAGAGTTGTCGCGAGTTCGGGGAAGAGATCGAAGTTAGTCTTGGCCAGTGAGCCCTCGGTCGTACGTTTCATCGAATTCACCGAATTTTTCCAAGGACCCGGCCGACGCGATGCTGCAAAGATGCCTTGACTGCGGAAAGCAATGCACGCATCGCCTCGGTCATCGTAGGGCGTTTTTCAAGCAACTTTCGCTGTTCGATGATGGCCTCATCCCTCTCGCGAATCAGCGCCTCCATCGACTGCATTGCTATGCGAATCGGTTTTACTTCATCTCTATCCAAAATGACCTTGGGGATGCTCGGTAGGAATATTGCTCCATTACCGATCTTATGAATGGCCCCCTCAACACACTCCTCTGATCCTGCAATGAAAAAAATTGACCCAGCAATACCAAGCTCACCTGTGGGCGGAAGAGGTGGCGCAATTTCCGCATGGTTAGCAAAGCCATCCAAAACTCGCTTGAAGAGAGACCCCAGAACGAATTCCATGGAAAAGATTCGTGCCGAACCAAAATATCGACCAAGCAATTCAGCAATCTGTTCTTTAGTAAACCTTTGTAGATGATATGGATTCGCGCCATAGGTGGATTCACAGATTTCTTCGTACTCCGCACTTGGTACGCTTCCTATTAGGATTCCATCCTCCTTTAAACAATTTCGAATATTACTAAGGGCATCATTCGGGTTTGTGGTGTGCTCGAGTGTCTCAAATATCAAAAATGTATCAACGCTAGAACAGCCGCAGGAGTTTTTTTCGAGCGTCCCATATTCGAAGCGTATGCTCTCGCCTGCATAATTATCGTTGGCGTATCTAATAGCGTCCTCTGATGGGTCGATACCAAGATAAGATTCGACGTCCGGCTGCCTTGCTATCAACTCACTCGCATAACCAATGCCACAGGCGCAATCCACAACGAATCCCCGTGCAGCTCGAGCCGCCAACTGGTATCTATGTGTGTGCTCATGCCTTAGAGATATACGGCCAAAATGATCTTTTGAAGCGCGCTCCATTCTTATCCTTATTTCGAAAACCGGGCGGATTTTTCAGGCTGAATCGCGATAGCCTCATGAGTCCATGAGTGCTGTATATCGACCAATCCCACAGCTTTAAAATTGTCACTTACTGAAACATGACAAACCGGAACTGCTTCCGCCAAAATATTTAACCCGCGACCATCGTTAACAGCGACACGGAACTTGTACTTCCCAGAAACTAGCGGCAATGAAGGGATGTGGACAACGACACGTCCTCGTGAAGCAGGCTCGAACTCAGGCAAGCCCTGCATCTTAGTGGTTGTTCCAAAAATGTAGGTGTCGTCCTCTCTGTAGATATTCACAACAAATGAGAGACCCCCATTAAAAGCCCCGCGCAGCTCATATTCAAATTCCAAGTCAATTGAACAAAGACTTTTCACTTCATCGCAACCACGTGTACCGTTTGCAATCAATATCGGATTATGAATAAATACCGAGAACCCCGATGATGATTGACGCAAATCATCTATCGAATTCTCTTCTGCTACATTTTCATCAAGAGCCGGTAGTGGCTCGATCGTAACCGAAGTCTCTGTGGTGCTTCCAATGTAGGCATCCATTACTTTGTCTGAACCACCAAACAACACTTGCTTGCCCCTATGGAGTAGCAATGCTCGACTGCAGATGGAGCGAACCTGGTAGGCATCATGCGACACCATCAAAATCGATACGCCGTCATCAATCATTCTATAGAGACGATTGATACATTTTTGTTGAAATGGCGCATCACCAACTGCGAGAATTTCATCGACTATCAAAACGTCCGGATCGCTATGAATTGCCGCAGAAAATGCGAGTCGCGCATACATCCCACTAGAGTAGGCTTTCACCGGCTGATCAATAAACTCACCAATATCGGCAAACATGGAAATTTCATCGAATTTATTGTGTATCTGTTCTTCATTAAAGCCTTGGAGTGAAAGACTTAGGAAGGTATTTTCGCGACCAGTAAACTCAGGATTGAATCCTGCTCCGAGTTCTAAAAGTGCTGATATTCGGCCGCTTGTCACAACCGAACCACAAGTTGGCGATAATGTCCCTGTTATCATTTGCAGTAGCGTCGATTTGCCCGAGCCGTTTCGCCCAAGAATCCCAACACTTTCGCCTTTGCGCACATCAAAAGACACGTCTTTCAATGCCCAAAATTCACGGTAATACTGCTTCGGCTGAAAACCAACTGAACGCTGAAGCTTCGGCATTAGGAACTGCTTGAGTCGGTCGCGGGGTTGATCGTAGATCTGATAGCACTTGCTCAACCCTTCGACCTTGATGGCGATTTCAGAGGACATCGGCAAACCCCTTTCGTGTCTTCTGGAACCAAACAAAACCCAACCAAGCGATAACGGCAGTGGCAAACCAGTAGACACACAGCACAACAAGGTCAGGAATCTTGCCCCAATACAGCACATCGCGGGTCATTTCAACGACCGAGGTTAGCGGGTTGAGGTATAGCAGATGCTGATAGTTTTCAGGCAATGCGCTGACTGGATAAAAAATCGGGCTCAAGAACATGAGAACAGAGGTGACGACACCAATAATTTGCGACACGTCACGCAGATAGACGCCTAGCGAGGCCAGCGCCCAGCTAAGCCCCATGATGAACATCACGAAGGGCATAATGATCACGGGCAGCAACAACGCCGCAGCGTGCGGTACTCCGAAAAACATACCATAAGCCAGAAGCCATACGCCGAGACTAATCAGCATGTGGAACATGGCTGAAAGTAGAGCCACAACTGGCAGAATCTCCAGTGGGAAAACCACCTTTTTTACGTAATTGACGTTTGAAAGAATCAAACTCGGGGCGCGGTTGATGCACTCTGCAAACAGCGCGAACATCATCAGGCCAGCGAAGAGCACCAGAGCAAACTCGGTTTTGGAACCTGTACCACCGCCCCATCGCGCCTGAAACACCACGCTGAACACGAATGTGTAAACAGCCAGCATGAAGAGTGGGTTGAAGAATGACCACAGAATGCCCATTACTGAGCCTCGGTAGCGCCCGAGCACTTCACGCTTGACAGAGGCGACGATGAGACTGCGGTTGCGCCACAAGCTGGCACCCAACTCTCGGGGGGAAGCCGAAAAGTCACGCATGCAGGAACCCTTGTGGATTTTGTTGTTGCCAGAACCAGTGGTGTTGGCACATAGTGGCTAGATCACGCTCGGCTTTCCATCCTAAGAGTTGGGCGGCCAAGTTCGGATCTGCATAACAGGCAGCGACATCACCCGGGCGGCGTGGGGATAGCCGGTACGGAATATTTTGACCGCTGGCGACCTCAAACGCCCTCACCACATCCAGCACGCTGTAGCCGACGCCTGTTCCCAGATTTACTGCTATGCACTGCGGCGAATCGAGGCGCTCTAAAGCTTTCAGATGCCCGCGTGCCAGATCGACGACATGGATATAGTCGCGTACGCCTGTACCGTCTGGCGTGGGGTAGTCATTGCCCCAGACATTGAGATACTCCCGCCTGCCAACCGCAACCTGAGCAACATAGGGCATCAAATTGTTCGGAATGCCCTGGGGGTCTTCCCCAAGCAGGCCGCTTTCATGTGCGCCGACAGGGTTGAAATAGCGCAGGATAGCGATACGCCAGTTGGGATTGGCTTGCCACAGGTCGCGCAGCATGTCTTCAATGATGAGTTTGCTGCGCCCGTATGGGTTGGTGGCTGATAGCGGGTGATCTTCGGTGAGCGGGAGCCGCTGCGGTTCTCCGTAGACAGTGGCCGATGAACTGAAAACCAGGGTCTCAAGCCCGCAGTTTTGCATAGCCATCAGAAGGTGATAAGTACCGACCACATTGTTGTCGTAATAGAAAAGCGGTTTTTCAACCGATTCGCCGACTGCCTTTAAACCGGCGAAGTGGATAACGGCCCGACATTGATGTTGGCGTAAGACGGCCTCAATGGCCGATTGGTTGCGAATGTCACCTCGAACCAAAGCCAGTTTTCTTCCGGTGATTTGCTCAATTCGTCGAAGTGCTTCGGGATGGCTGTTGCTGAAATTGTCGTAAACAACGACTTCATGGCCTGCCTGAAGGAGTTCGACACAAGTATGAGAGCCGATATAACCCGCGCCACCTGTTATGAGAATGCTCACGTGAGCCCTCCGGTTTGGAGAGCTAGATGCATATTTACCGCAATCTGTGTGTTCGCATCCGAACCAGAGTCATTACTTGCCAAACACGTTGAACTTATGCCAGTTGTTATCTTTTTGAGTTGATTCGTCAACCCGCCTCCACCTATGAACCCCCCCCGCTCGCAACGCCAAGACGAACATCCAAGGCGCCCGAATTCGGGGGGGGGGGTACATCGCAGCCGCCCTAAAGGCTACAAACACCCTGCCGTTGCGTCGAAATTATCATTGCAAGTATAACCTCCCCACTGCTTACAAGCAACGTTTACTGGTAAGCGCACAAATGACAAAAGACCTCGCCTTCGTCGCCTCCAAGTCGATGGAAACGATGAAGACGAGGTCTCGTGAGATGGGTTTGCTTCACCCACGCCTGCAACACCCTCAGTTGCTCAGCGGTCTCAAAGCAGGTCTGGTAGTTGGCGGCAACGGTTCCGGCGACGGCAGAGAGCGCAATGCCTGCGGGGGCCGCATCAGCATCTCGGGCGGACTTGGGCAGCTCACCTGCGGCGGCAGCGTCGTGCAGGCGCACAAAGCCACGGTTGATAGTGCAAGCAGCGCCGGCTTGTACGGACACATAGACGGGAACCTCCTTGATGATGGTGTCGCCCTTCTCGCGGACGACACGGATGCGGTCGACGTACTGGGTGACGACCTTGACGGTGGCTTGCGCCTGCCGCTCGCGGACGGCGACGGCTTGTAGGGTTTGTTGCTGGACGGCGGCGTCCCACTGGGCCTGAACGTGGCCCGCGCCCTTGATCCAGCCGAAGCCGATCAGGGCGACAGAGAACAGGACAAGGGCCAGCCAGCGGTATGGCCACGGAATCAAGTTCATGGCGTTTCTCCGATGCACTGGCGGTATTCAGCCTGCCGACGCGTGGCCAGCCCGCCGCACAGACGTGCATTGGCAGGCAGCGCGCAGTCCTTGCCCTGGAAAAAGCGCCAGCGCAGCAGCTCGGCACAGGCCCCGGCGTAGTCCTCGGCGTTGAGTTTGCGCACCAGCGTGGACTGGCAGAACGCGCGGCTGCCGACGTTGTAGGAGAAGCTGACCAGCGCGTCGTACTCGTGCTGGGCCAGCGGGACGGTCACGCAGCTTTTCAGGGCACCCTCGAATTGCTGTACGTCGGTGAGCGCGCGGGCCAGCGCCTTCGGCGGCGTGGTGGTGTCGCCCAGCTTTACCCCGGTAGTGGTGCCGAACCCGATGGTCGGTACATCACCCTTGACCGGAATCACTGCACGGTCGGTGTAGCCTTCGTGTAGCACGATGCCGACCAGGGCGGCGGCGGACAGCGTCAGCGCGGCCACGGTGCGTCTTTTCGGTGGCTGGATCATCGGTGCATCTCCGGCTGGGCCACGATACGCGCCACGGTCGCGCCGATGCTGGCAGCGAAGGCCAGCAGCACGAAAGCGCCACGCGGCAGCACGTCGCCGAAGATCGGCACCACCACTTCCGCCGCCGTGAATGCTGCCGCCAGCAACGAGAAGCGGATGCTCCAGGCACGGCGCAACACGCGCCGCCAGTCATCGAGCAGACAGATGCGGGGCTTCATTGCGCGCCACCCATCAGCTTCAACTTGATGGCGGCTCCGACCAGCAGCGCGCCGGCCAGAAGAGCGACAAGCCCATCGATCTGTTCAAGATCAAGGCGAAGGACAAGGACAAGCCCCTGCATCAGGCACGGCTTGCAGCCTACGGCGCACTCGTGATCACGCAGCAACGTGCGGGCTTGTATTCGATGCCGTGTGCGGCAGTCGCGTTGGCATGATGGACTGCTGCTCCAAATTGGCCGGACAACCGATGGCGGCGACACGCGCGCAAGTGACTGGCGCACAAGGGGATGTGCGTGTGCCACGGCGAAGAAGTTGGCGCAGGTTTCGAGAGAAGATAGGGCGCAGCAGGGGCGAACCGGGCCGGTCATGCCGCACACGGGCGGAGCGGCTGGCACACGCAAAATGGCCCCGAACCCCGCGCGGCTTGGGGAAGCCACAAACAAAAACGCCCAACCGAGAGGGGTTGGGCGTTGAATAGTGGTGGCCAAGGGCGGAATCGAACCACCGACACAAGGATTTTCAGTCCTCTGCTCTACCGACTGAGCTACTTGGCCATGAAATAACTTAAACAGTTATTGGGTTAATACAGTTTTAATTCTTGAAACACATCAATTTTGGCGCGCCCGGCAGGATTCGAACCCACGACCCCTTGGTTCGTAGCCAAGTACTCTATCCAACTGAGCTACGGGCGCACTTATTTATTATGCGGAAGAGCTTTTATTATTTTGCCTTCTTCTTTTCTTCTGTCCGGAGAATGGCTCTTGCTGTGTTTGGGCAGCTGTGCATGATGTTACATTTAGGTGTTTTTGTCAAGAATAGAGTGGTTTTGAAGGGGGTTCGAGCTCTTGAGGTATCTTCTTTCAAACTGTTTTCAATTTGTGGCATTTGCTTATTCATTGCAGATTGTTTGGAATGCAATGTAATGCTCTGTCGCAAGGGCCGTTATGGAGTGCAAGGTTGTCAAATTCCTGCCAGCTCGTAATGATAAAGATTTTTGTTATGGCTGAAGTGTTACTGAAAATGGTTTGCAGACAGATTGAAATACTGGGTGGGCAATTGACGGGTATTTTTATCTTGGATGCAGGACGTTAGTAATCAATTCCTGTTTGAGCTTGAATACCCGCCTGGAAGGCATGTTTGATGTCGCGCATTTCGGTAACAGTATCGGCAGCAGCGCATAACGCTTCCGGTGCGGCGCGGCCGGTGATGATGACGTGTTGCATGGTTGGCCGGTTCTGAAGTTCTGCCAATAGCTCGTCGATTTCCAGCCAGCCAAATTTGAGCAGATAGGTGAGCTCGTCGAGTATCAGTAGGTTGATTGATTCATTGCGCAGCATGGTTTGGGCGATTGCCCATCCTTTCCGGGCAGTTTCCTTATCGCGCGCGAGATCCTGTGTGTCCCAGGTAAATCCTTCCCCAAGCACATGCCAGATAATGTCTTTCTGCTGTCTGAAAAGTGCTTCCTCGCCTGTATCGGATCGCCCCTTGATGAATTGCGCAACACCCACCCGCATGCCGTGTCCCAGCGCGCGGGCGACCATGCCGAAAGCAGAGCTCGATTTTCCCTTGCCGTTGCCGGTCAAGATCACCAGCAACCCTTTGTTTTTATCAGCGCGGGCAATCGCGGCATCCACGGCTGCCTTCTGGCGTTGCATCCGGGAGCGGTGGCGCTGCGCCTGTTCTGCTTCGGTGTTCATATTATTGGCTAATGGTTTCAATCTGGGAAGAACGTGATTGAAGGTTCAGTGCAAATGTTGCATGGATTACTGCTGCAGTGCCGGTATAAAACAGCAATGATTGCAGATAAAGCGGGAAATAGTGCAATTCGCGCTGCCAAAATTCGATCAAGTTAGGTTCTTTAAACGCTCCGGAGAAAAAATAGAATCCGCCGCTGGAGAAGAATTCGCAAAGGAGCGCTCCGGTCAGGAGGCTGAAAGAGAACGGTACCAGCGTTCGCCAGGTTCCTTCATACTGAGCCGCAAACCAGCGACCAGTGGCCCAGAGTGCACTATATGCAGGTAGAAGGAAAGCATAGGCTGAAGTCAGGCAGAATTCGCTTTCAGCAGTGGCAAGGTAAGCCGACCAATCAAGCGCTAGAGTCAGTGCCAGGAAACCGAACAGAGATTTGCCCGAACGGAGATACACTCCAGCCAGGAAGAAAACCGCCCAGGAAGCTCCGGGCAGGTTATGCAGCGAGGCAAAATGATGTTCGCGCGTGGTAATCATCAGGATGGCCAGAATGGCGCCAATCAGGTATTGGTATCGTGCAGGTAATGTCAGCATGTTTTAAATCCTATGGTTGATAACGCAGGGTGACAAAAAAGTTGCGCCCAGGTTGGTTGAAGAATGCAGCGGTTTCATAGTCCTTGTCAAACAGGTTTTCGATGCGTCCCTGAATGCGCCACTGAGGGTTGATCAGGTATTCCGCTCGCAAATCAACCTTGGCGTAACTATCAAGCATTCGCTTGTTTGCCAGATCATCATAGCGTTTACCCTCGACCAGCAGCATCGCACCTACTATGAAGTCGCCAAACCGGCGGCTGGTATCAATCCGGAAAGATTGTCTGCTGCGCCGTGGCAGAACATTGCCCCTCATGACCCCGTTGGAACGATTTTCCGGATCAAGAAATGTTAGATTGGTTTGAATCATCCAACCTTTGATTTCCGTATTGAGTAATGCTTCCAGTCCGCGTATGCGTGCCTTATCGATATTGGCCGATGAGAATGTGGACATGTCGAATGCAATCAGGTCGTCGATCCAGGTTTCATAGAGGTTGAGCGACCAGTTAGCCCAGCCGGATTGTCCCTTGACGCCCAGCTCTGCCGAGCGTGCATCTTCAGGCTTCAGATTAGGGTTGCCAAATCCGGGAAAATAAAGTTCATTGAAAGTAGGGGCCTTGAATGCACTGCCAAAACCGGCGGTCAGCCTGATTTGTTCAGTCAGTGAATAACCCCAGGATGCACCGCCGGTCACCTGGCTGCCGAATTGCTGGTTATCGTCGTGGCGCAGCGAGAATTGCAGTTTGTGTGCAGCCAATGCCAGTTGGTGCTGTGCAAATATGCCCCAGTTGTAGCGCGAGGTGGTGGTGAATCTGGATGTACTGTCTACATGGTCATACAAATAATCTGTGCCGATGGTCAGAAGCTGGTTGGGTGTGATGGCGATGTCGTTTTGCCAGGAAATTGTATCGCGCCGCGTGTTGAAGCGCGTCATGAAAATCTTTTCCTTGAAATTATCCGAGTTTTCATGACTGCGCCCGGCCGTCAGCGTCATGCGCCAGGGCTCGAAAGGGGAGTAACGTACTGTTCCGCCCATTACCTGTTGCGATAATTTTGTTCTGTTTACAAAGCTGCCGTCATATTCGGAATGGCCATCGGTGTGCAGAAATCTGGCTTCGATATCCAGTCCGTTGTCAAAACGATAGCCGGCACGGGCCGAACCGGAGATGTTGCGGTAGCCGTCTTTGTCCGGCTCAAGGGTAAAACACCCGGCGCTGAGGGATCCTTTGCAGGAATTGAAGCCGCTGGTATCCGATCCGCTGATGCCTAGGTTGAACCAGCCTCGTTCATTTCCACCCGAAAGAGTGCCTGATCCGCTGATCGTGCCATAACTGCCGCCACCAAAACTGAAGCTGGGTTTGATTCCTTTGCCACCCTTGCGGGTGAAGATATGGATGACACCACCGACGGCTTCCGGGCCATACAGGCTGGAACGCGGCCCCCGGACAATTTCAATATGATCGATCAATTCCACCGGGAAATTCTGGATTTCAGTGAAACCGGCGGTGGCCGAACCCATCCTGATGCCATCGACAAGCACCAGAACGTGATCCGATTCAGTGCCACGCATGAAAAGCGTAGTGAGTTTTCCTGGTCCGCCGGTATTGGCGAAATTGATTCCGGCGATACCGTGTAACAGATCCTGCATGGAACGGGCTTGCTGGCGTTCAATATCGGTACGGGTAATTACTGTTACTGAAGCAAGCGTATCTTCGACCGCCTGATCGGTACGGCTGGCGGTGACGATTACCGGTTTTTCCAGATAACCGACTTCTTCTGCCCATAAGGATGAGGATAAACCGGTACCCAGCCATAAGGCGAGTAGGGATGAAGCATGATTTATTGACATTGTTTCCTCCGCGCACACCCGCGCGTTTAGCGAGTTATAAATAGCTTGCGGAGAAATAGCAGGGGAACCGGGCATGATTTCATGCCGGTATGAATCCGGTGCCGTGTATCGCCCTCCGCAATACCGAGATATTGCTTCTGGCCGGTCTCCGGACTGATGAGCGGAAGCTGTTTTTCCTGGTTCTGCGCCTTCCCGTGCCATACAGCATAGTGGCGTATGCAGAACATTAGCTCATTTACCGTTGCGGGGGCAGTGCCGGCATTGTGCTGATTGACATCAGTACGCACCGGCTTCCCGTTTCATCCCGTATGCAAATGCATTTGGGACACCTTAAGCAAGGGGGCAGAAATTATAGCAGTGTTATGACCTTGTCAAGCCTGGCTGCCGGTTGGATTGAAATAATCGGGGATATGTGGCAGGTGGATAAAAGGGGGGTTATTCGTTTTCTCCGATGTCGTCATGTGGGTGCTGTGTGGCGGGTAGCGATGATTCGCGGGTGGATGGTTTCATCGTCAAGGCAGCCAGAATGATGCCCAGTTCGTACAGTAAATATAACGGTACCGCCAACAGAATTTGCGAGAGAACATCAGGTGGCGTAAAAATTGCTCCAATGACGAAAGCGCCAACCAGAACAAAGCGGCGGATGGATTTCATTTTTTCGATAGATACTAACCCGGTGCGGATAAGGATGAGCACGAAAACCGGCACTTCAAAAGTGATGCCAAATGCCAGGAACATCGATAGCACGAAGCCGAGATATTCGCTGATATCGGTCATGACTGCGACACCTTCCGGCGCGAAATGGACGATGAACTCGAATACCAGTGGTAGTACGGCAAAATAGGCAAATCCCATGCCGGTAAAGAAAAGCAGACTGCTGGTGAATACCAGTGGCAAAAACAGGCGTTTTTCATGGCTATACAGGCCAGGTGCAACGAATGCCCACACCTGGTAAAACGTGTGCGGCAAGGTAATGAGGAATGCCACCATGAGTGCCACTTTCATCGGAATGAAGAAAGGAGTGACTACTTCAGTGGCGATCATCTGCCCGCCTTGCGGCAGTTTCTCCAGCAGGGGAAAAGCGAGAAAACTGTATAGTTCCCGCGCAAAGAAAGCGCAGGGGAGAAAACCCAGAAACAGCACCAGTAGTACGCGTATTAACCGGGAGCGTAATTCCACCAGATGTGAAATAAAGGAAATGTCATCATCCATCTGTCGCTGTGGTTTATCCTGTTATTGGGTTGAACGGCCTGGTTTGGCAAGAAATATGATGGAATTCCGGGATAATTAGTTACCCGGCTGCCGAGGTGTTTCAGGTGCCGGTGAAGAAGTTGTTGCGCCGATTTTGGCTGTTTCGGTGTTTTTTACTGGTTTTTCTTCGGTAGGGAGTGCTTCCGGTGTGGTAGCAGGTTGTGTATCCGTGTTTACCGTTTCCTGTATTTTGTTTATTTCGGTACGTACCGAATTTTCAAATGTATCCACGGTTTCCTGCATGGAATTCCTGAGTTTACGCAGTTCATCCAGCTCCATTTCTTCATGTAGTTCGTGCTTGACCTGATTGACATAGCGCCGGGCCCGCCCCAGAAAATAGCCTGCTGTTCGTGCAACTGTAGGTAATCGTTCCGGCCCGATGACAATAAGCGCCACGATGCCAATGACGATGAGCTCGGCAAAGCTGATATCAAACATTGTTGAACCAGGCTGCTGTTGCACTGTGCTGTGGAATCATCCGAAAAAATTTATTCCGGTGACGGTATTGAGCCATATCGCCAGATTACACTTTGGTTTGTTCTTTTTCTTCTGTCTTGCTGCTGATCGAGTGATCCGTTACCTGTGGTTGGGTGGGTGGCGAGGAGATGTTTTCTTCTTCAGCACCTTTCATCCCTTCTTTGAATCCGCGAACGGCTCCTCCCAGATCACTTCCCAGATTGCGCAATTTTTTGGTTCCAAACACCAGCACAACGATTGCCAGTACAACCAGCCAGTGCCAAATACTAAAACTTCCCATTATTTTCTCCTTGAGGGGATTAACCGTGGTGAATCATGGCAGGAAGGCGATCTTTCCCTCCAATAACGTGAATATGCAGATGGAACACTTCCTGCCCCCCCACGCGTCCGGTATTGATTATGGTCCGGAATCCATCCGTACACCCCTGGCTTGCTGCCAGCCGGGGTGCTAGCCACAGCATTTTTCCGAGTAGCTGCTGATGTTGTACATCAACATCGCCGAGCGTTGCGATATGCAGTTTTGGTATGAGCAAAAAATGTACCGGGGCGGCCGGGTGAATGTCAAGAAATGCCAGTGTATCCTCATCCTCATGGATTTTGGTGGCTGGAATTTCGCCGCGTATGATTTTGCAGAATATGCAGTTTTCCATATCATTCGGCATGCGGTGATTGAGAGCGTGATTGTTTTTCTGTTATGCCGGAAACACCTTCTCTGCGTTCCAGCTCCAGCAGCACATCATCCGGGGAGATGTCATGCCGGGCAAGCATGATCAGGCAATGAAACCACAAATCCGCTGTTTCATAAATAATCTGTTCCTTATCTTCATCCTTGCAAGCCATGATAGTTTCAGCGGCTTCCTCGGCTATTTTTTTTAGGATCTTGTCCTTGTTGCTGTTTAGCAGTTTTGCAACGTAAGAGTGCGCGGGATCGGCATCTTTTCGCGCTTCAATCGTCTGCGCCAGTCGTTGCAGTATGGTCGATGCTGTCATTGGGTATAAATTTGTGAAGGATCCTTGATCACGGGTTCGATGGCAATCCATTGTCCATCTTTCAATTGGCGGAAGAAGCAGCTTTGTCTGCCCGTATGGCAGGCAATACCTCCTTCCTGTTGTACGCTGAGAAGAAGAACATCTTCATCGCAATCAAGATGAATTGCGCTGATTTTTTGAGTATGTCCGGATTCTTCTCCCTTGTGCCACAGTTTTTTTCTGGAACGCGACCAGTAAACCGCTTCGCCAGTCTCGACCGTAAGTTTGAGTGCTTCACGGTTCATCCACGCCACCATCAGGATTTTTCCGCTATTTTCATCCTGCGCAATTGCAGGAACAAGGCCATCGGCCGACCAGTTAATTGTATCGAGCCATTCGTCTGCCATAGGTTGCTCCATTTATTTCCCTGTTTTCCACGTGATCTTAACTGCTTGAGGTCTGTTTTTCCAGGAACAGCGGAAATGATGCCGGATAAGAAAAGGGGTTTGCGGTTAAATCGTGATGATATAAAACAGGGTGTTGATAATTACCCCCTGTATTTTACAAACGGACTTCTATGCCATGCGACAACAGGTATTCCTTGGCCTGCCGGATGCTGAATTCACCGTAATGAAAAATACTTGCCGCCAGCACAGCGTCGGCACGCCCTTGCAGAATTCCATCCACCAGATGATCCAGATTGCCTACTCCGCCACTGGCAATCACGGGCAGATCAACTGCATCGGAAATAGCGCGAGTCAGCGCAAGATCAAACCCGGCACGTGTGCCATCACGATCCATGCTGGTCAGTAGAATTTCTCCGGCACCAAGAGATTGAATTTTTCTGGCCCAATTAACCGCATCAATTCCGGTGGGATTACGACCACCGTGAGTAAAGACTTCCCAGCGTGGAGACTCGGGAGAAGTATCAGGCATTTGTCTGGCATCAATTGCAATGACGATGCACTGGGCGCCGTAGTGATCAGCTGATTCCTTGATCAGCATGGGATTCAGGACAGCTGATGTATTGATGCTGACCTTGTCTGCCCCTGCATTGAGAAGTCGGCGTACATCCTCAATCTTGCGAACGCCACCTCCCACAGTCAGCGGGATAAAAACCTGCTCGGCGACTTTTTCCACGATGTGCAGAATTAAATCGCGATTCTCGGAGCTGGCGGTGATATCGAGAAACACGAGTTCATCAGCGCCTTGCTCGTTATAACTGCGGGCAATTTCAACCGGATCTCCGGCATCCCGCAGCGAGACAAAATTTACTCCCTTGACGACTCGCCCATCTTTAATATCAAGACAGGGAATAATACGTTTGGCTAATCCCATTGATCAGTAATTGTCAGAAAACAGGCTGTATGAAAAAGGCGAGACTAAAAAGGAAGTCCGGATGATATGCACACCGTTAGCAACCGTCATGCTTCAGAATCGAGCTGATCCGCCAGGGCTTGCGCTTCCTTGAAATCAAGTGAACCCTGGTAAATTGCCCTGCCTGTGATGACACCCGTGATTCCTTCAGATTGAACCGCACACAATTTCCGGATGTCGTCCAGATTAGTGACTCCGCCGCTGGCAATGACCGGAATGGTCAGTGCCTGAGCAAGTTCCACGGTAGCCTCGATATTGAGCCCGCTGAGCATGCCATCACGGCCGATGTCGGTATGGATAATGGCTTCTACGCCGTAATCCTGGAATTTTTTTGCAAGGTCGATAACATCGTGGCCAGTGACTTTTGACCAGCCGTCAACCGCCACCTTTCCACCTTTGGCATCTAGTCCGACCATGATTTTTCCAGGAAAGGCATAACAGGCGTCGTGTAGAAAACCGGGGATCTTGACTGCCGCCGTCCCGATAATCACGTAACTGATCCCGTTGTCCAGATAATACTCCACCGTTTCCAGATCGCGGATTCCTCCGCCCAGCTGGATTGGAAGCCTTCCATCGATTGCTTCTACGATTGCACGGATAGCTTCACCATTTTTTGGTTTTCCAGCAAAAGCGCCGTTTAGGTCAACCAGATGCAGTTGACGTGCACCATTATCAAGCCAGTGCAGCGCTACTGTTTCAGGGTTTTCTGAAAATACAGTGGCATCCTCCATAATGCCTTGCTTCAAACGGACACAATGCCCATCTTTGAGATCTATAGCAGGGATAATCAGCATATAGGTTTATCTGAGTGGATAGTCAGGGTTAAAAAAATAATAAAACAGGAAAAAGAGTGAAGTGGTAATGCTGTCAGGGAACCCATTTCAGGAAATTACTCAATAATGCCAAGCCCGCAGAATGACTTTTTTCAGGATGAAACTGAACTGCAAAAATATTATCTTTGGCGACTGCGCATGTAAATGGAGTCGGGTAATCTGTGCTGCCTGCGATGATTTCTGATTCATCTGTCGCTACATAATAACTGTGAACGAAGTAGAAGCGTGTATCAGGTTCGATTCCCTGCCACAGCGGGTGCTTCAAAGTTTGATGAACCTGGTTCCAGCCCATGTGAGGAATCTTGATTTTCGGGTTGTCATGGCTGGTTATATTTCCGGATTCCAGTTTTTTAACCTTTCCGGGCAATATGCCCAAGGCCTGGATGCCCCCTTCTTCGCTTTCCTCGAACAACATTTGCAATCCCAGACAAATGCCAAGGAAAGGTTTGTTCCGGGCGGCATCAATAATGGTTTCGCGCAGCCCTTGTTCGTTTAGCGCCTGCATGCAATGAGGCATGGCTCCCTGACCAGGAACAACAACACGGGAGGCTGACCGGATCACTTCCGGATCGCTGGATACGGTAATGGCAGCAGAAGAATCGACATGTTCCAGTGCTTTGGATACCGATCTCAGGTTGCCCATCCCGTAGTCAACAATGGCAATCGAGTTCATATTTGTATCAGTGTGTTGGGTGTATTTTGCTTACAGCACACCTTTGGTGGATGGCACAACGTTATCACTGCGCGGATCGGGCGTGACGGCCATGCGCAACGCCCGGCCAAATGCCTTGAATATGGTTTCAGCCTGGTGATGTGCATTTTTGCCAGCCAGGTTATCAATATGCAGCGTCACCATGGCGTGATTGACGAAGCCCTGAAAAAATTCCTGCACCAGGTCTACATCGAATGTGCCGATCATCGCACGAGTGAAAGTGGTGTTGAATTGCAACCCGGGTCGTCCTGATAGATCAATGACAACTCTGGATAAAGCTTCATCAAGAGGTACATAAGCATGACCATAGCGGAAAAGCCCTTTTTTATCACCCAGTGCGCTGTGTAATGCCTGCCCCAGTGCAATGCCGATATCTTCCACGGTATGGTGTGCATCAATATGGAGATCTCCTTTCGCATCAACACGCAAATCCAGTATGCCATGACGAGCAATTTGATCGAGCATGTGGTCAAGGAAAGGAACTCCACTGTTCAGTTCCGCTTTTCCCTGGCCATCCAGGTTAATTGCAACGGTGATTTGAGTTTCCTGGGTATTGCGGGTGACTTGAGCTGTACGCATGAATATTGGATTTAGAACGGGATGGCTTGGCAGATCTTTTGGTTAATTTCCAGCGATCAAATCTTGCAGAGTGCTGCAGAAATAATCATTTTCTTCTGGTGTGCCTACAGTTACTCGGAGGCAATTTTTTAATAAGGGGTGACTGTTGTCAAGATTCTTTATCAAAACACCCCGTTGCTGAAGCTGTCTGAAAATCTGGCTGGCATTGTCAATGCGGAATAAAACGAAATTGGCATCGGATGGATATACCTCAATATCACCTATTTTTTCCAGAAAATGACATAGCTGGGTGCGCGTTTGTTTAACTGATTCGGCCTGCTGCTGTAATACGTCGTAATGCTGCATGATTTTTGTTGCCACAAGCTGGGTAATGACGTTGATATTGTAAGGCAGGCGCAGCTTTTCCAGGTGCGATAACCATTCCTGTCGTCCAGCGACGAATCCTAACCGAAGCCCGGCCAATCCCAATTTGGAAAGCGTACGCATTACCAGCAGGTTTGGGTAATCCGCAAGTTTATTCATGAAACTTTTTCCTGCAAAAGGATGGTAAGCCTCGTCTATCACGACTAAGCCAGGGGAGGCGGCAATAATTTTCTCCAGGGTGTCGGTATCGAACAGATTGCCGCTCGGATTATTCGGGTAGGCTAAAAATATGACAGCAGGCTGGTGAGATGCAATTGCATCCAGCATCATATCAAGATCCAGAGAAAAATCCGGTTTCAATGGAACTCCGACATATTCCATGTGCGCGAAAGTGGCAATCATTTTGAACATGGCAAACCCAGGTTCAACTGTCAGCAGTTTTGCGCCCGGTTTTGCTGTTGCCAGCAAAATAATCTGGATAATTTCGTCTGATCCATTGCCCAGCATAATTTCCATGTCGGAGGGGATGGATAGGGCGCCTTTGAGTGTTTTCCTGAGCGCTGTGGTGTACGGATCGGGGTAGCGATTGATACTGACATCAGCAGTAATCCGGGAAATTTCTTCGCTCAAAAATGATGGCAGCCGGTAGGGATTTTCCATCGCATCCAGCTTGATCATATTCTCTGCGGGCGGGACATGATATGCCGATAGCGCGAGAATTTCCTGGCGAATGATTTTGTCAGGTAGGGATGAAGCCATGTATCAAAGAGGAATAGCGAGTGGAACGATGGTTATCTGGCTGAGTCGTCGTCTTTTTTATCTTTTCCACTGAGATAAAAAAGGACAGCACTGATAACCGTTACTGGAAAAATGACAAAATAGCTCAGTGCATACAGAGTATCGTCTTCATGCCCCGATGGAGGGGTGCTGTTAACAATTTTATAGCCGTGCACAATAGCTACGATGACAACAACGGCTAACCCAACCCAGCGATGTTTGAGCAGTTTTTTGTTTGTTATTGTATTCAGTCCGAGTGCGGCAAAATGTCCGACAAAGTAGATGAAAGTATAGAAAATCAGTGCGCCCATGAGGATGCCCCGGATATGGCTGTGAGGTTAGAAAAAAGTACGTGTTTTTTGCTGCGCGTTATAAAAATATTGCGAGAGTATACAGCCAGAGAGCAGAAGGGTTTCAAGAAGTTTATGTGTAGTAGGAAATGAAACAGTGTTTCAGTCGGATCGGATGCCGTTAAACCTCGAACGGGGTTCGCTGCAAATATTACTTTGCAGTGAATGAAGCGACATTTCGTTGGTGAGATGAAAACATAAAACCTCTTCAGTATTATTTTATAATCGGGCTTGTATATCAATCATGGAGAGACAGGCGGATGATTAAAGTGTTACTTGCAAACCCGAGAGGGTTTTGCGCTGGAGTTGATCGGGCCATTGAAATTGTCGAGCGGGCGCTGGAGATGTATGGCGCGCCGATCTATGTCAGGCATGAAGTTGTCCATAATCGCTTCGTGGTTGAAGATCTGGAAAAAAAGGGAGCGGTATTTGTTGAGAATCTGGAGGAGGTGCCTGAAGGAAGCATGCTCATTTTTAGTGCGCATGGTGTCTCGCATGAGGTAAGAAAGGAGGCTGCTGCTCGCAAATTGCAAATATTCGACGCTACATGTCCCCTTGTGACCAAGGTGCATGTTGAAGTGGCAAAAATGGATAAGGAAGGCAGGGAAATTATCATGATTGGCCATCAGGGTCATCCCGAGGTTGAGGGAACGATGGGGCAAATTGAGAAAAGCAAAGGTACGATGTACCTTGTGGAAGCAGCAGAAGATGTGAGCAGGCTTCAGGTTAGAAATGAAAATAATCTGGCGTATGTGACGCAGACAACTTTGTCGGTTGATGATGCGGCACGCGTGATTGAAGCGCTGAAACGCCGATTTCCCAAAATTATTGGTCCTAAAAAAGATGATATTTGTTACGCCACTCAAAATCGCCAGGATGCAGTCAAAAAACTGGTCAAGCTATGTGATCTGGTGATCGTCGTCGGTTCTCCAAATAGCTCAAATTCCAATCGGCTGTGTGAGGTGGCTAGAAACGAAAATGTAGAGGCTTACATGGTCGATCAGGCAGCGCAGTTGCAGGAAAACTGGTTACTTGGCAAGCAATGTATTGGCATTACTGCTGGCGCCTCCGCTCCGGAAATACTGGTTCAGCAGGTGCTGGAACGCCTTGAGCAGATAGTAGCAGGGCAAACAGATCAGGATGTGGTGGTAGAAGAATTGGCTGGGGTACTTGAATCGGTGACTTTCCCATTGCCCAAGGCTGAACCTGCCAATTTTAATAAATACCTCTAAGGAGCCTCTGAAAAACTATCTGCGTTGTTTTTATGCATTAAAAATCAGCTCAAAATGCTCATTTATTATATAAAACTCCGTTTTTTGCCTTGAACTGACTACCTTGCTGACGTTTTTCAGAGGTTCCTTAATTGCATTGGCTGTGGAGCCAGCCTTGTTGGTATGGAGTAACATCGAAGGGTTGCGGGCGTTTTAGTATTTCATTGATCAGGATTTCTGCGCTACCAGGTGCCATTGTTACACCGTAGCGAAAATGCCCGCTGTTAATGTAAAGATTTTCGAGATAAGGGTGTCTTCCAATGACTGGAAGGTTGGCGGGCGAAGCTGGACGTAAACCTGACCAGTGTTTCCGTGGTGATATGATTTTTAGTTGCGGCAAGATGCTTTCTGCCCAGCCGGACAGCTTGTCTTTTGCATCAGGGGTGATCTGTTTGTCAAATCCCGTATCCTCGATTGTGCTGCCAACGAGCAGATGTCCATCTTGCCGGGGAATGAGATAAAGATCTTGCTGCAATACAATCGAATCCAGTGGTTTTTCCGGAAGTTTGTATAAAAGCATTTGCCCGCATATCGGTTTTATATCCAGTTGGAGTGCGTGCTCTCCAAGAATCTGCTTGCTCCAGGCTCCTGCTGAAAGTATGTATTGTCCAGCCGAAAATTTCTTATACGCTGTCTGGAGAGCATCAATTTTTTGGTTGGATATATCTATTTTTCGGACTTCACAGCCTTCAATGATGTTTCCTCCTAGCTGTCCGATGTGTTGATATAACGCTTGCAACAATCGTGGATTGCGAACCTGAGCGACTTCGGGGAGAAATAATGTTTGTGATTCCTTTGATTCGCAGGTGGTATGAATCGGGGTTAGCCCTCTGTGATGAGAGTAAAGTTTGTGTGTCAATGCTGTTGAGTGGGTGTGGCACCAGTAGATGGCCTTGCTCTGATCGTAAGGCGGAAGGATAACCAGCCCGCATACCTGATATTCAGGATCAATGCCTGTGGCAGCATGTAGTTCGGTTATCCAGGCCGGGTAATATGCCGTACTGAATGCGGTCAAACGCGTTACAGATTCGGGATAATTCCAAGGGTACAAGGGGGATAAAATTCCTCCTCCCGCCCATGAAGCCTCACATCCAGCGTTATGTCGATCAAGCAAAGTGACTGTTGCCCCTTCTTCAAGCAACCGGAGTGCTGTGGCAAGGCCGATAATACCTGCTCCGATCACTAAAAAATCACTGGCCATCCTCGTCCGGAAAGAATGGTTTAATCAAGTAGAAGCTGATCTTGAGTTTCATTGATTGCCAAGATGGTTTTTTCAGTAACTTCGGGGAAAATAGACAAAAAACTGTACAATAGTGCGAGAAAAAGCCATAATTGGCTGTCATGAGTAAATAGTCGATATGGCTGCAAATATCCTGGTAATCCACGGTCCAAATTTGAATCTTCTTGGTAGAAGGGAGCCGACTATCTATGGGCGGACAACGCTGGAAGATATTAACAGGAATTTGGTTGCCAAAGCACAAGCGGCATCTGTGGTGCTGAACACTTTTCAAAGCAATGCCGAGCATGAGCTGATTGCACGTGTGCAAGAGGCGATGAATGATGGCACCGATTTTATTCTTATTAATCCTGCTGCCTTGACTCATACCAGTATCGCGCTGCGTGATGCTATTGCAGCAACCAGCCTGCCATTTGTGGAAATCCATCTTTCCAATATCTACACCCGCGAGGAATTTCGCCGTACATCCTATTTTTCGGATATCGCTGTTGGTGTTATTAGTGGCTTGGGAGCAGCGGGGTATGAACTTGCGCTCGGTTTTGCTTTGTCGCATAAATAATGTGGGTGGAAAGGTGTTTGGATTTATTCACAATCTGGCAAGCTGTTTTCTCGATGACCCTTGCAAAAAATTATCAATAAAATGATTCGCTACCGAATTGCTTAACAGTCATTATTTGAATTGGGAAAAATTTTGAGCTATCTGAAGACAGATCAAAATGTTTATGAACGGGGTTGGGCCCGGAGGGAAATATGGATTTGAGAAAACTTAAGAAATTGATTGAACTTGTTGAAGAATATAGCATTACCGAGCTGGAGGTGACCGAGGGAGAAGAAAAGGTACGTATCAGCAAATCCATAACGCTGACACAATCGACGGCTACAGTCATGCCGCAAATTCAGGTTCCTGTCGCGGTAGAGTCGGCTAGTGTTTCAACAACAAATAATGAAGTGGCAGAAAAACCTGGTTTGCCAACAGGGCATATCGTTAAATCACCCATGGTCGGTACGTTCTATCGTGCCTCGGCTCCCGGAGCAAAAACATTTGTCGAAGTAGGCCAATATGTAAAATCCGGGGAAACGCTATGTATCATTGAAGCCATGAAACTGCTCAACGAGATTGAAGCCGATCGTGACGGTAAAATAAAGGCGATTCTGCCCGAAAATGGGCAGCCGGTTGAATACGGGGAACCATTGTTTGTCATTGAATAGTGGTTGTCCAGGGAACGATTTTCTTGAATTTTAAAGCTTCCATCCAGATCAGGTTTCCAGCGTCCAATTCCTATGTTTGAAAAAATATTGATTGCAAATCGGGGCGAGATCGCATTACGCATCCAGCGGGCATGTCGTACCATGGGTATTAAAACGGTGGCTGTTCATTCCGAAGCGGATGCTGAAGCCAAATATGTCAAGCTGGCTGATGAATCTGTATGTATTGGTCCTGCGGCGTCTGCTCAAAGTTATCTGAACATTCCAGCTATCATCAGTGCTGCTGAAGTGACTGACGCCGAAGCGATTCACCCTGGCTATGGTTTTTTATCCGAGAATGCCGATTTTGCCGAAAGGGTGGAGAAAAGCGGATTTTTCTTTATCGGACCCCGTCCGGATACCATCCGGTTAATGGGAGATAAAGTCAGTGCTAAAAATGCCATGATACAGGCGGGTGTGCCGTGCGTGCCTGGCTCTGGTGGTGCATTGCCGGAATCCATGGATGAAGTAAGAAAGATCGTCAAGGAAATCGGCTATCCGGTGATCATCAAGGCTGCTGGGGGTGGCGGTGGGCGTGGTATGCGTGTTGTACATACCGAAGCAGCTCTGCCAACAGCCGTAGTTACGACACGTAATGAAGCGCAGGCGGCTTTTGGCAATCCGGTGGTTTACGCAGAAAAATATCTGGAAAATCCCCGCCATATTGAGTTCCAGGTGTTGGCTGACGAGTACGGTAATGTAGTTCATCTGGGTGAACGAGATTGTTCCGTGCAACGCCGTCATCAGAAAATCATTGAGGAAGCTCCTGCTCGTGGCATCCCTGTCAAATTACGTAATGAAATTGGTGAGCGTTGTGTTGAGGCTTGCAAGCGTATCAATTACCGGGGTGTGGGGACATTCGAATTTCTTTACGAAAATAACGAATTCTATTTTATTGAGATGAATACCCGGTTGCAGGTTGAACATCCGGTGACTGAGGCGATTACTGGAATCGACCTGGTTCAAGCGCAAATTCGAGTGGCTGCGGGTGAAAAATTATCCTTGCAGCAAAAGGATATTGTGTTCAGGGGGCACGCCATAGAATGCCGCATTAACGCTGAAGATCCCTACAAACTCACGCCCTCTGCCGGCCGTATTACGCAATATCATGCGCCAGGCGGCCTGGGTGTCAGGGTGGATTCACATATTTACCATAATTATCGTGTACCTCCCTATTACGACTCCATGATTGCTAAGGTAATTACCTATGGCGATAACCGTGATCTTGCGGTTGCACGTATGCGTATCGCTTTGACAGAAATGGTGATTGAAGGCATTAAGACCAATATACCGTTGCATCTGGATCTGCTGGCGGATTGCAATTTTCTGTCAGATTCGGTTTCCATTCATTATCTCGAAAACAAGCTTTCCCTGTATAACAAAAAATTGAGCTGATGCGTTAACAATACGTTCGTTCGGTATGTACTGACAAATGCCTTGGCTCTCTTTAACCTTCGGAATTGGATCTGATCACATAGATTGGGTAAGTGATCGGCTACTGGAGCAAGGTGCGCTTTCGGTTGATGTGCATGATGCCGGAGAGGGTACCAGCCAGGAGCAGCCGTTGTTCGGTGAGCCCGGCATGCCTCTGGAACAATTCTGGCAGCAGGCAGAAGTAACCGTGCTTCTAGAAGAAAATGCCAATGTTGATGAAATCTTGCGAGCTGTTGCAGAAATAACCGATTCGTCCGTGTTGCCAGAATATCGATTGGCACGGGTTATGGAGCAGGATTGGGTCAGACTGACACAAGCGCAATTTGATCCGATCAGAATTTCCTCACGACTGTGGATTGTTCCATCCTGGCATGAACTGCCTGATTCTTCGGCAATCAATCTCAGACTGGATCCGGGACTGGCCTTTGGCACGGGCAGTCATCCCACCACCCGATTGTGCCTCACATGGCTGGATCAATTTCTTCATCCGGGTGACAGTGTGCTTGATTATGGTTGTGGTTCGGGAATTTTGGCGATAGCTGCATTAAAACTCGGTGCCGCCCGTGTTATGGGGGTTGATATTGATCCGAATGCCATCACGGCTAGTCTGGATAATGCCCGGAACAATTTTTGCGGTACAGACAGATTATCGTTTGCCACCGCACTCTCTTCCCTGGACAGTGAAGGCGGCGGCGCCGAGTGGCTTCCCGCTACCGTGGTGGTGGCCAATATCCTGGCTAACCCTCTGATCATGCTGGCGCCTGTTTTGATGAAAGCATTGCAACCCGGTGGACATATCGTGCTTTCAGGCATACTGGATACGCAGGCGGATGAAGTATTGCAGGTTTACAGCGAATGGGCGGATATGCATATTGCTGCAAGAGAGCAGGGATGGGTGCTGCTTTCCGGTCAAAAATCAGTAGACAATAAACCATGATTCTGGTCACGCAATGCCCTGACTGTCACGCAACTTTTCGTCTGACAGCGGTACAGTTGCATGCGCATAATGGTGATGTGCGTTGTGGGCAATGCAGGCAGGTATTCAACGGATTTTTGGCGCTGATTACAGTTCCGGAAGCGTATATTCAATCTGTTGCAATTTCTGCCCAACCTGCACCTGATCAGTTTCCTTCCGTTACCGAGGCGGTTTTATCATCTGCAGAGCAATCCCCTCCCGCAGATCATTTCGGTATACCGCTACCTTCCGAAAAAAAAGATTCCAGGCCATGGCTGGCAATCAACATGCTGTTGCTGGCATTGTTGCTTGGCCAGGTTGTGCACGCCTATCGGACTGAGATCTTTGTTGCATTTCCTGCTTTACAGCCATTGTTGCGCGATTATTGTCATCTGGTGCAATGCGAGATTGATTTACCTCGACATCTTCATTTATTGAGCCTGGAATCCTCGGATTTGCGGATCAGTTCTCCTGCAGAACCTGATGTAGTAGTACTGACCGCGATCATTCGCAATCATGCGCCTTTTCCGCAAGAGCTGCCGACATTATTGCTGACAATAACTGGTACTGGTGGACAGCCACTTGCCAGCCGGGTTTTTACTGCGAGGGATTATCTTGTTGATTCTGCTGCAGAGCAATCAATATTTTCCGGAGAGAGCGAGATTCAGGCTCGGTGCTTTCTTAATACGGGAGATGTTGGGGCGGTTGGCTATCAACTGGAGTTGATTTACCCGTAAGCGTGCAGTGGCCCGCTTCAGGCCACCACACCAATTGAAAACTTATCTGGTATCAGCAACATCCATGCGTGTTTTCCAGGATTTGCCGCCATAGTAACGCTTGAGCCCGTTGGATATCGCATCCACCAGTCTGTTTTGATAAGCCTCTGAATTCAGTTTTGCTTCTTCGGTGTGATTGCTGATGAAAGCTGTTTCAACCAGGATGGATGGGATATCCGGTGATTTGAGCACAGCAAACCCGGCTTGTTCGACATTTTTTTTATGCAAGTGATTGATTGATCCAATCTCGTTCAATACGTGGCTACCCAGGCGGACACTGTCGTCAATCGTGGCATTCATGGATAAGTCGATGAGCGTTTGTTTCAGATAACGATCCTTGTCGTCCAGCTTGATACCACCCAGCAAGTCAACCTCATTCTCTTTTTTAGCGAGCCAGCTTGCTGTGGTGGAAGTGGCTCCATGTTCTGATAAGGCATAAACAGAAGCACCATGTGCTTCCCGGCGTGGTGCGGCATCGGCGTGAATAGACACAAACAAATCGGCATTGGCTTGTCTTGCTTTGGCGCGACGTCCCTGCAGTGAAATGAATTGGTCTCCATCGCGAACCAGAACAGCACGCATGCCGGGTTCCCGGTCGATTTTTGCTTTGAGTTTTCTGGCAATAGCCAGTGTTATATTTTTCTCCATGGTACCTCGTGATCCGATTGCACCAGGATCCTTGCCGCCATGCCCGGCATCAATTGCTACAATAAAATCTTGTTTACGACCGGGTTTGGGATTGATCGCAGTCTTGACAAGATTGGAAGATGGCTTCTGATTGGCTTGGGGAGCTGCTGGTTTGATATCTTTCCGTAACAGCGCCATTAACGGGTCGGTGTGTTCTCCAGCTTCGTGGATTTTTCCTGCCGGTTTGGATGCGTGAATATCCAGTACCAGCCGGTGTCCATATTGTTCGGAAGGCACCAGCATAAAAGCTTTGGGTATGGCATCCGCTTTCAGCTCAACCACCATTCTGGTTGTTTGGGGGGTAGAACGGCTGATTTTCAGTGATTTGACCAAAGGATCCTGTGATTTCAGCTTGGTTGCCAAATCGTTCAATGCGCCCGAAAGAGGGACATCCTCAAGATCCATGACAATTCTCCTGGGGGCATCCAGTGAACTGACCCTGAATTTGACAGGTTTGCTGACTTCCATCGCAAGACGGGTATGTTCCGGCCCCGCCCAGTAACGTGCAGCTGTAACCTGAGAGGCGGCTATCACAACATTGCTGAATAGGGCTAATTGAAGGAAAAGCGTTGCGACAAAAAGCGAAAAGAAGGTGAGTGATCGGGTGTTGTATTGATTCAATTGGATTTCTCTTTTTGCCAACGAGATAAGCATTGCTCTCCTGCCTCCGTTTCAGCTCTAAATTCGGCGATTCTTGCTGTTCCAAAATAGCTGATCAGTATCTTCAGATCAGCCGCGTGCAGAAATTCTCCTGCTTTTTCAGGCCACTCAACCAGACAGATCGAACCCTGATTGAAGTATTCACGGAAGCCTGCTTCTTCCCATTCCAGCGGGTCATTGAATCTATAAAAATCAAAGTGATACAAGTATAACTTAGAAAGTTTATAGATTTCAACCAGGTTATAGGTGGGGCTTCTGACCTTGTCATGATGCCCCAATCCTTTCAATATTCCGCGTGCGAACGTTGTTTTTCCTGCTCCCAGATCTCCATAAAGAAAGATGGTCAATCCGGGATGAAGCGCGGCCGCAAATTCCTCTCCGAGTGCTAGCGTTGCTGCTTCGTCTTCCAGTTTTACAACACGGGGGGTATGCATCAGGAGTCGGCTGAGTATTTTTTGTTTGATCGGCTTGCAGGAAAATTACCAGGGAATGGATTGCCCATCATAGGCAATGAATTTACCTGTATCCGCATGAGTGATGCTATTCAGCACTTTCCTCATGCCACTGACGCTTTGCTTTGCCGGGATTAAAGCACCACGTCCACCCATATCGGTCTGCACCCATCCTGGATGCAGCAATACAGAAATGATACCGCGCGGCTGGAGGTCAATGGCAAGGCTCTTCCCCACCATATTAACGGCAGCTTTGCTGGATCGGTAAATATAGCTGCCGCCGCGCTGATTGTCGCTGACACTGCCCATTTTGCTGGTAATGGTGGCAATCGTTTTCAGTTGGCTGCGGGCAATTTGTTCAACCAGCGCCTCGGCCATCTTGAACGGTGCCAGTGTATTTACCTTGAATGCTTCCACCCAGTCATCGTAGTTGATATGTCCGAATTCTCCGTTTTGCGTAGAGGGATAAATACCGGCATTGTTAATCAGAATGTCGATAGAGAGATGATGCAGTTTTTGTGATAACTGATCTATTTCTGTCAGATTCCGGACATCAAGCGGATAAATGGAAAGGTGATTTTTGTATTGATCTGCCAGCTGGCTGAGCGCTGTAGCCTGTTGTGGTTGGCGGCAGCAGGCCACTACCTGCCATCCATCCGCCGCATATTGACTGGCAAATTCCAGACCAATTCCACGATTGGCGCCTGTAATCAAAACCGTGTTCATTGCATACTCCTGTTAATAATTAAAATCATCCCTCTTTTTCAAAGAATCAAATTGAAAAAATAGCGGATTATTGCATCTGCATTTTCCGGAAAAACGGATATTGGGCAAAAGGAGCAATGATTTTTAAACAAATTTCTGGAATAATCCGGGTTCCAAATAATAGAGCATTAAGAAGCCTCTGAAAAACGTCAGCGAGGCAGTCAGTTCAAGGCGAAAATCGGCGAAATATAGAATTTATACGTAATAAATGAGCATTTTGAGCCGATGTTTAACGCAGAAATGACAACGCAGGTCGTTTTTTCAGAGGTTTCTAAGTCAACTTCCGCAGAATGCCGTTATAAGCCCACTGTTGTTATCCTTGTTTGCCTGCCTGGAGTAAATCGTGCTCAGGTGTGGGTATTATCTCATTCATCACTTAAACCTAACTAATTAACCAACCATGAGCAATTATCTTTTTACTTCCGAATCCGTGTCCGAAGGCCATCCTGACAAGGTCGCCGATCAGATATCAGATGCCATCCTCGATGCAATTCTGCAACAGGATCCTCATGCGCGTGTAGCTTGTGAAACCATGTGCAGTACTGGATTGATCGTTCTATCTGGTGAAATCACGACTCACGCCACGATTGATTACAACGCCATTCCGCGGGATACAGTGCGTGAAATCGGTTACACCAGTTCCGAGATCGGTTTTGATGCAAGTACCTGTGCTGTTCTGACAGCCTTTAACAAACAATCTCCCGATATTGCCCAGGGTGTCAATCGCAGCAAAGACGAAGAAATGGACCAGGGTGCGGGAGATCAGGGCTTGATGTTTGGTTACGCTTGTGATGAAACACCGCAACTGATGCCGCTGCCAATTTATTACGCACACCGTCTGGTCGAGCAGCAGGCCAAACTGAGAAAAAGCGGTAAATTGCCGTGGTTGCGTCCGGATGCAAAATCCCAGGTTTCTGTCCGTTATGTGGATGGAATTCCGCAAAATATCGAAACAGTGGTGATTTCTACCCAGCATGCGCCTGATGTGCCCCGTGATGAGCTGGTTGAAGGTGTGATTGAAGAGATCATCAAACCAGTGCTGCCAGCAAAAATGCTGAGCAATCATATCCAGTACCTGATTAACCCTACTGGCCGTTTTGTGGTTGGTGGGCCCATGGGGGATTGCGGATTGACCGGACGCAAGATCATTGTCGATACCTATGGAGGCACGGCGCACCATGGCGGCGGTGCTTTTTCCGGCAAGGATCCTTCCAAGGTGGATCGTTCGGCAGCCTACGCTGCCCGTTATGTGGCCAAAAATATCGTTGCCGCCGGATTGGCGCGCAGATGCGAAGTCCAGGTGGCTTATGCAATTGGTGTGGCGAAGCCAGTTTCGCTAATGGTGGAAACTTTTGGTACTGGCAAGATTTCAGATGAAAAACTGGCCGAGCTGGTTGCCCGGAATTTTGATTTGCGTCCCCGGGCCATTATTCACGAGCTTGATCTGCTGCGTCCGATTTATGGCAAAACAGCTGCCTATGGTCATTTTGGCCGGGAAGAACCTGGCTTTACCTGGGAAAAAACCGATAAAGTGCAACAACTCAAGGCGGATGCTGGAGTTTGATCGTATGCAGGGCTATCTGGTTTGAATGAAATTCTATTTGTGCCGAGGAGCGCTGCAACGGATTTACCCGTGAGGCTCGGACAAATGGCCAATCCAACAACGGCGCTCTTTCACTTCTTTGGAGATGTGTAATGAGTGCAACAATTAATCCCGTAGCGGGCAATCCTGGTTTTACCGACTGCAAGGTGGCCGATTTATCACTGGCAGACTGGGGAAGAAAGGAAATTGCCATTGCCGAAACAGAAATGCCAGGTCTGATGGCATTGCGCGAGCAATATGCCGATAAAAAACCGCTGGCTGGCGCGCGGATTGCAGGTTCTCTGCATATGACCATCCAGACTGCCGTGCTGATTGAAACCCTGGTCGCGCTGGGTGCGGAAGTGCGCTGGGCTTCCTGCAACATTTTTTCTACCCAGGATCACGCTGCTGCCGCGATTGCAGCCCGCAACATTCCGGTATTCGCTTACAAGGGAGAATCGCTGGAGGAATACTGGGACTACGCTCACCGGATATTCGAATGGGCGAGCGATGGCTCTCATGCAGCCAACATGATTCTGGATGATGGTGGCGATGCAACCCTGCTATTGATTCTTGGCAGCAAGGCCGAACGTGATCCTTCCGTAATTGCCAATCCGGGTAATGAGGAAGAGCAGGTGTTGTTTGCTTCCATCCGCAAACGTCTTGCCAGTCATCCTGGCTGGTATTCGCGCAATCTTGCTGCTATCCGCGGTGTGACCGAAGAAACCACGACCGGTGTGCATCGTCTGTACGAAATGGAAAAGAAAGGCGAGCTGCCATTTCCGGCGATCAACGTCAATGATTCGGTTACTAAATCCAAATTCGACAATCTTTATGGATGCCGCGAATCGCTGGTGGATGGTATCAAACGTGCAACTGACGTGATGATCGCTGGAAAAATTGCCGTGGTGTGCGGTTATGGCGATGTTGGCAAGGGCTGTGCCCAATCATTGCGCGGCCTGGGAGCAACTGTCTGGATTACCGAAATCGATCCGATTTGCGCGTTACAGGCTGCCATGGAAGGGTATCGTGTGGTAACAATGGATGATGTCTGTGACAAGGCGGATATTTTCGTAACCGCGACCGGCAATCTTCGTGTCATCACACACGACCACATGCTGAGAATGAAGGATCAGTCGATCGTGTGCAATATCGGACATTTCGATTCCGAAATTGATATTGCCTCGGTTCAGAAATACCAATGGGAAAACATCAAGCCACAAGTTGATCATGTGATTTTCCCAACTGGCCGCCGCATCATCGTGCTGGCACAAGGACGTCTGGTCAACCTGGGTTGTGCCACCGGTCATCCGTCTTTCGTCATGTCCAGCTCGTTTACCAATCAGGTACTGGCGCAGATGGAGCTTTGGCAAAACGGTAGCAATTACCAGAAAAAAGTGTATGTGCTGCCCAAACAGCTGGATGAAATGGTGGCCCGCCTGCATTTGGGCAAGCTGGGTGTGAAACTGACTGAACTGACCGATGAACAGGCACATTACCTCAGTCTCGACAAGAATGGACCCTATAAACCGGAAATGTACCGGTATTAAGCACATCCCGGTAAGCCGCTTCGAGGTCTAACCGCCTCTTGCTGCTTTTTTCAGAATCGCCATGCTCAGCCAGACAAAGCCGGGAAATCGCAGTTGAATTTCCCGGCTTTGTTTCATTGATTTTCAGCGTTGCCCCTGATATGGGGGCGCAACCCATGGAAGAGAATCCCGATGCAATCCCAGAAACAATTTACACCCACATTCAGTTTTGAGTTTTTTCCACCACAGACGCCAGAAGGAATGGAAAAACTGCGAGCCACGCGCGTGCAGCTTGCCCAGTTCAATCCGAAATTTTTTTCAGTGACTTTTGGTGCTGGCGGCTCCACCCGTGAACGCACGCTTGAAACCGTGCTGGAAATCCAGGCAGAAGGGTATCCGGTAGCGCCGCATCTTTCCTGCATCGGCTCCACCCGCGAGAATATTCGCGCCATTCTGGAGAAATATCATAGTCACGGCATCAGCCGCATTGTGGCGTTGCGCGGTGATTTGCCGTCTGGCATGGCACAGGCAGGTGAATTCCGTTTTGCCAACGAACTGGTGGCGTTTATCCATAAGGAGTTCGGCGATACTTTCTGGATTGAAGTGGCAGCCTATCCTGAATACCATCCACAGGCGCGTTCTGCTCTGGAAGATTTCACCAACTTCAGACGAAAAGTTGAAGCAGGTGCCAACGCGGCCATCACTCAGTTTTTTTATAACGTGGATGCCTATCTGCACTTCGTGGAAATGTGCGAAGCCGCAAACCTCAATATCCCGGTTGTACCCGGCATTATGCCGATCAGTAAATTCTCCCAGCTGGCACGATTTTCCGATGGCTGTGGAGCGGAAATTCCGCGCTGGATTCGCAGAAAACTGGAAAGCTTCGGTGACGATATTCCCTCTATCCAGGCATTCGGGCTGGATGTCGTTACAGCGCTATGTGCCCGCCTGCTGGAAGCCGGTGCGCCAGGTCTGCATTTTTATACCCTCAACTCAGCGATACTCCCTACTAAAATCTGGCAACGGCTGGGGCTGGCGGGGCGTTGAAAGCAATCAACCGGGGCGCTATCCGGTGAATGGAATACACTGCTTTTGCGGGTTGATCATGTGCTGCTACGCTACATACCAATAATATTCATTGGTATGTAGGAAATCTCAATACTTCCAGTCACGACAAAATAGCCGGTACCGTGCAGTTTCATGCACGTTGCATGTCCCCGGTATTTCTGCCACTGAACTGGTTGCAAGGCTGTTTTGCTGGATAATCCTGCAAGAAAATTCAATTAAAAAAATCAAATCACGATAAACTGCCAACCTTTCTTATGGGCCGGTTGATACCTGGCCTGACAAAAATAATCCGCCGGGTTGATGCAACTCCAATTCAGGCTGACCAAAAAATCTCTATGCGACCATCTGAATGCACGATTATGGCAGGGCAGTGCCATCTGAAAGCTGCTGTCCGAGGTATTGCACCCTGCAATTCACTTCACTTGTCTTTCCATTCTTTCAATAACCATCAAGCAGCTTGCATTGTGTTGTACCTCAAAAAGGAGGAGCACACATGATCGACTGGACCTATACCCTGGCGGGTACGTTGACCGGTTTTGTCATCGGTCTGACAGGAGTGGGTGGAGGTGCGCTGATGACACCTATTTTACTGCTGGTGTTTGGCATCCATCCCACAACCGCAGTAGCAACCGATTTATGGTTTGCTGCCTTCACCAAGCTGGCTGGTGCACGGATTCATCACACAAATGGCAATGTGGATTGGCAGGTGGTCAAGCGCTTGTGGTCGGGCAGCCTTCCCATGGCTTTGCTGGTGGTGGTGCTGGTGAGCATGGGTGCCCATATTGGTAAAGTGGATTGGCTGACCAAGGGCATTGGTGTCATCGTCCTGATTACTGCAATTGGCTTGCTGGCTGCTCCCAAAATGGTTGCATTGGCCAGAAAAAAACAATCCGGGCAACCAGAGCAATTTGAAAACATACAGTCGGTGCTGACAGTTGTGGGAGGCGCGATTCTTGGTACTTGTGTCGCGCTGACATCGGTGGGAGCAGGGGTGCTGGGGAGTGTCATGCTGCTTTATCTTTATCCGCTGCGCATGACGCCGCATCGTCTGGTAGCTACCGATATCGTGCATGCGATCCCGCTGGCGGTCGTTGCTGGCCTGGGTTATCTGTTTGCAGGCATGGTTGATTGGTGGATGCTGATGAGCCTGCTACTGGGTTCGATACCTGCTGTGATTGGTGGCAGTAAGCTGGCCAGCCACATTACCGGGCGATGGATACAGATAGCGCTGGCGTGTGTGCTGATAGCTGCCGGGCTGAAGGTGCTGTGGTAAAAAAATAGCGGGGTTCACTTTCCTGTTATGACAAATTCATTGTAGTGCCGGTATGGATTCGATAAAATCCAGCCGTCTCCATAGCAGAGGAAAGGAATCATGCGCTGGTATCTGGTTCACACTAAACCCCAGCAAGAAAGCTGTGCACTGCAGAACCTGCAACAACAGGGGTATGCCTGTTACCTGCCTCTGCTTCCTGTGGAAAAACTTCGCCAGGGCAGTCTTGCCATCCTTACCGAGCCGCTGTTTCCCCGTTATCTCTTTATTCAGCTGGGGCAGGGTAATTCAGCCAGGAGCTGGGCACCCATCCGCTCTACCAGAGGCGTGAATCGGTTGGTATCTTTTGGAAACGAGCCCGCCAAAATTGATGATGGGCTGATTGATCTTCTGCAGCAGCAGGAAACCGCCTTTCAGGCCAGGCCAGAACAACTGTTTAAGCCCGGAGAAAAAGTGCAGATTACCGAAGGGGCGTTTGCCGGTATCGAGGGTATTTACCAGATGGCAGAAGGTGAACGCCGTGTAATGGTACTCATCGAGTTATTAAGCAAGCCGGTTGCCATGCGCATATCTCCGGCCAGTTTGCGCAAGGTGAACTAAACCAGCTGCACAGCGCCTCCCTGTGGCTGGACAAACCAGACGGTAGTTACGCCGTGTTCCGTGGACCTGCTTCATTGGCAGTTTGCAGCAAGCCCGTCAATCAATTCCCACTACCATTTTCCCGAGGCGCCGCCACCACCAAAACCACCACCGCCGCCTCGAAATCCACCACCCAGGCCACCTCCAATCGAATCACTTCCCGGCCAGTTGCGATAATCACTCCGGTATCCACCCCGATGAACAATTCTGCTGGTTCGTTCGAACAGGCTGATGACGAATATCGCCACGGCAACGAGCAAGGCCACTGCAAGTGAAGCTGAAATCAACCAGGCGAGGATGGCGGCAATTACGCCCATGATCGTTGCACCTGCCATTCTGCCAAACAGATTCTGAAGCATTCTGCCCAGTACCAGCGCGATAAACAAAAAGGGGAGGAAGTTCTCCAGTATCAGGCCAGTTCCGGCTGCATTGCTTGCAGCGGGTTCAGGTAACGGTTCGCCTTCGATAATGCTGATGATGCGTTCGATACCTGCCTGCAATCCGGCATAAAAACGGCCTTGCCTGAATTGCGGCACAATGATTTCGTCAATGATGCGCCGGGCCAGTGTATCCGGCAACACACCTTCCAGCCCGTAACCAGTTTCAATGCGTAGCGCCTTGTCGTTTTTGGCAATCAGCAGCAATACTCCGTCATCTATTCCCTTGCGCCCGGGTTGCCACGCCCCGGCTACCCGTATCGAATACTGTTCGATGGTTTCAGGCTGGGTTGTCGGAATAATTAACACTACAATCTGGCTGCCTTTTTTCGCTTCAAACCCGGCAAGCTGCTGTTCCAATTGAACCATTTCTGTTTGCGAGAGCGTGCCGGTCAGATCGGTCACGCGCGCTTTCAGCGGTGGAATAGCGATTTCAGCGTAGGCGCCGCTAAAAACAACGCACAGCAACGCGGTGCAGAACAGGTGGATGCCATGCCGCATCAAGTGCGCAAAATGGCGTGTAAACAAAATCGACATTCCGGTTTATTGCACTGTAGCTGGTGTATCAAAATCCACGACAGGCGGTACGGCAATTGCCTGTTCATTCTCCACCGCAAAATTGGGTTTGACCTGAAAACCAAACAATTTTGCTGTCAAATTGCCGGGGAAGGCGCGCACCGCGATGTTGTATTCCTGCACCGCCTTGATATAGCGATGTCGCGCGACTGCGATACGGTTTTCAGTGCCTTCCAGCTGAGCCTGTAGATCACGAAAATTCGTATTGGATTTGAGCGCAGGGTAATTCTCCGCTACTGCCAGCAGGCGCGTCAGTGCGCCGGTCAGCTCTCCCTGCGCATTCTGGAACCGGGTAAATGCTTCTGCATCGTTGATCAGTTCCGGTGTGGCCTGAATACTGCCCGCTTTGGCGCGCGCCTCCGTTACTCCCAGCAGCACTTCCCTTTCCTGTGCTGCAAAACCCTTGACTGTACTGACCAGATTCGGAATCAGATCCGCCCGTCTCTGGTACTGGTTGAGCACTTCCGACCAGCTTGACTGAACTTGCTCATCAGTAAGCTGTAACGTGTTGTAACCACACCCACCCAACAACAAGGTGCCCACTAACAACAGGAAATGTGTCGAAAAATTGAACAGTTTGCGCATGATTGTTTCCTTGAGTTTTTTCCGGAAAACCGGGTGATGGAACGCTGGAGGTTATCCCTTTTTTGCCCCGGCCCGCTCTTCATGCATAGCACCCCCCAGGCAGGGCGGGGAGGTATGCGCAGTCTGGTTGCGTACCTGCCATTCTGCAGGCGTTAGTGTGTGCAATGCCAGGGCATGGATCGAACGGATAATGTCGGCCGTCAGCGTAGCATTAACCAGCCGGTGGCGCGCAATCAGAGGCTTGCCATCAAAGGTTTGCGAGACCAGTGTTACCTTGAAATGAGATTCCGACCCTGCCGGCACATTGTGACGATCACTTTCGTTAATCACTTCCAGAAACTGCGGCTGCAATGCCTGCAGACTGGCTTCAATCCGGTTCTTCATCGTAGTCATTTTTTTATCCTGTGAATTATTTTCGGTTGTATTTCGGATAAATAGCGTACTCCATCATTGCGAATATCGCAGGTAAGAAGAAAGGCGCTGATTTAATCGTAGATTGTCATCGCGAACGAAGTGAAGCAATCCAGCCTTGTAATAGATCTATGGACAGGATGATGATTTTTCCAGAAAAACAGATATAACCTGCTGAAAAATGTCGATTTTATTTACAAATGATTGCCATCGATTCATTGCTATTTTTATATATTGTTGTTTATTAACGACAATAATTTTTTGGCACAGTTAATGCTTTATATAAGCCAAGGATAGCCAGATTGGCTGGGTATCACGCAAAAATAAATTTTTTGGAGGAAATACAATGCAACTATTTTTGAATAAGAAAATGGGTTCGAATATCAGAAAGGCTGCTGTTCTGACTGCTGCGGTGGCTTCACTCTCGTTTGCTTCAGCAAGCTGGGCAGGTCAGGTAACATTTAATACTTTTAATTCTGTTGGTGGTGTAGGTGCAACAATTCACAATGGTGCAGTAACTTTAGGTACAACAGCATCAGAGTTTAAATTTGGAGTATCAGCAAGTGACTACTCTAACTGGACGGTTGGTTCGGATTTTTATGCTTTTTGTGTGGATGTCAATCATACATTGGTCAACCCGCCCATAACTTACAATGTAAGCAGCCTTGCGGCCGGATCTACAAGCTTCGGAGTCAATTTCTCCGCTTTACAGGTTGCACAAGTCAATAAACTGCTTGATCTTTTCCAGGCAAGCAGCTCAACCCAAAAAAATGCTGCCATGCAAATGGCGCTTTGGGAAATACTGAACGAGAGCAAAAACCAAAAGGATGTTAGTAAAGGTAATTTTTACTTAACGAGTTCCAGCACGGCTTTCAACACGGCAGTGAATACAGCCAATAGCTTTTTAAACGGGCTTAATGGACTTAGTAGCACTTATCGCAGTACATCTTATGACATCGTTGTCTTAAGCCCCTTTAATCCTGTGACAAATCAGGGTCTGATTGGTTGGTGTAATAAAGGCCAATGTAATGATCCGAGTGTTCCCCCTCAAGAAGTCAGCGAACCCGGAACATTGCTGTTGTTATCTGCCGGATTGGGCATGATCTTCTTCAGCACACGTCGTAGCGGTGCGCAGTTTGCTTCACTTGCCTGAGTTTGTGTTGTTCTTCTTGATGTAAATGGATTTCATGTGCGGAAAGGCAATACCACCGCACATGATTTTCACCAGAAATACCTGATTTATTCTGACAGTTGTAAATAACAGGAAAAATCTGAAGCCAGTTCCGGTTTCAGATTTTTTTTGCCCACATGTCGTGAATGTCCGTATCGGTTACGCATACGTCCACCCAGTCACCCGGCTTGATTGAAGCATCCGGTTCGATATACACCACACCATCAATTTCCGGTGCATCGGCATAGCTTCTGGCGATGGCGCCTTCTTTATCTACGCTGTCCACCAGTACCCGCAGTATTTTGCCTTTCTTGCTGGCCAGGCGTTGTTCGCTGATTTTTTCCTGGTGTTGCATGAATCTGGCCAGCCGTTCCTGCTGTATTTCGGGTGGAATGTGATCAGGCAGGGCATTGGCGGCGGCGCCTTTGACCGGGGAATAGGCAAATGCGCCCACACGGTCAAGCTGCGCTTCGTCCAGAAAAGCCAGCAGTTCTTCGAATTCCGCTTCGGTTTCTCCCGGAAAACCCACGATGAAGGTGCTGCGCAAGGCAATTTCCGGGCAGATGCTGCGCCATTGCTGAATTCGTGCGAGCACATTCTCACTGTTGGCCGGGCGTTTCATCAGCTTGAGGATGCGTTCGCTGCCATGCTGAAAGGGAATATCGAGATAGGGCAGGATTTTGCCTTCGGCCATCAGCGGAATCAGTTCATCCACATGCGGGTAGGGATAAACATAGTGCAGGCGTATCCAGATATCGAGCTCACCCAGTGCTTTTGCCAGTTCGGTGATCCGGGTGCGAACCGGCCTGCCTTGCCAGAATCCGGTGCGGTATTTGATATCAACACCATAGGCGCTGGTGTCTTGAGAAATGACCAGCAGCTCCCTGACTCCGGCATCCGCCAGATTTTGCGCTTCCTGCAGTACGCCTCCCACCGGACGGCTGACCAGATCACCACGCATGCTGGGGATGATGCAGAAGGTACAGCGGTGATTGCAGCCTTCGGAAATCTTGAGGTAGGCGTAGTGTTTTGGTGTCAGCTTGATCCCTTGCGGCGGCACCAGATCAAGGTAGGGATCATGTGGTTTGGGTAGGTGATGGTGAATGGCGGCCATGACTTCCTCGGTAGCCTGTGGGCCAGTCACTGCCAGCACACTGGGATGCGCCTGCCGGATGACATCTTCTTTTGCACCGAGACAGCCGGTTACGACAACCTTGCCATTTTCCGCCAGTGCCTCGCCAATGGTTTCCAGCGATTCTGCCACAGCGCTATCAATGAAACCGCAGGTGTTGACGACTACCAGATCAGCTTCGGCATAGCTGGGCGAAATCAGATAACCCTCTGCACGCAGGCAGGTCAGGATGCGCTCGGAATCCACAGTTGCCTTGGGACAGCCCAGTGATACGAAGCCAACGCGCGGGATTTTGGGTGGTTGTGTTGCTGAAGAGGGGGCAGATGTCATGCAAATTCCTGTGTGGAGTGGTTACGGCCCATCATCCGGTGAACGGGTGATGGAAAAATAGGCAATATGGTGCCAGCCGGAAGTCTATTGCACAAGATTCAAGAGGCGAGAATAGTGTTCTGTTTTTTTACCATCGTTGCTGGATTGTTTCATCCTTGCCGGATTCGCAGTGATGGGGTGATGTGTTATGTGACTATGGGCTGGCAACTTTGATGGAGTTGCCCTTTAATCGTTGCTGGATTGCCTCGGTGCGATGTCTCGCAGGGCTGGTTTTTACTATGGAGAGAATCAGCGTGTTGAAGCAATCCAGGGGTGGGGTTATTTGGCTGGTATGACAGCGTTTGTTTCTGGATTCACTTTTACTTTTATTTTCTGACCTTTGGCATCAATAATTTTTACCTCAACGGTCAATTTTCCCTGTTTTGTTTCTACTTCAACTTCGTGGATCAATCCAGGGTTTGCAGCAACTGCGGTTTGAATGGCAGCAATGACACGATCAGCGGGCAATCCTTCATTACCAGCGAACGCGCTATTGAACGAGAAAAGCAGCATGGTTGCAGTGAAGAGGGTGGCAACAGTCATTTTCTTCATCTTTATCTCCTTTGATTTGTTCAAATGAGCCGATTCTGATGAATCGGCTATCAGGAATACTAGGCTTGTATCCGATTGAGTGCAAACGTTTTGTTGGTTTATTTGGGGTAAAACAGGGATTAGGATTTCTTTTTTTATGGTTATGAAAAGTAAAAATGACGGCTGGAATCCCCTCATATTCTGCCTTTATTCCGCTTGAGACAGTTACTTGCAGGGGTATTGTGTATTCAGGTGAAAATTTCCGGAACAAAACCTTGATTTCTTTCCTCTAACCAGTTGATTGTTATATTGTTTTTTTGATAAAAATAATACTTGATTCTGAAAAAATCAGGCATATAATGCGTCCCTTTATAAATTCCAGTAGCCCATAAGGAGGTCATCATGAGAAGCGACGCAAACCTGTTGATTCAGACTGACTGGGTTCAAATTCACATCCCCGAAACGTAGCGATTTCCAGGAGACGCTCTCATGACAAAACTATCCGCCGCAGTACAACAGCCAACCGAAACCAATATCGTTTTCGATACACACCCTGAAGTGAGTATCGATATGTCCCTGGTGGAAGCCAGATTAAAACAGGGGTATACAAAACCCTTCCTGCTGATTGATACCAGCATCATTCGCAACAAGGCCCGACGATTCAAGGCAGCCATGCCGCGTGTGCACCCGCATTACGCTGCCAAGGCTAACCCCGATCCACGTGTGTTGAAAACCCTGATCGAGGAAGGCGTGGGATTCGAGATTGCTTCGATCGCCGAGCTTGATCTATTGATGAGCCTTGGCGTACCAGCTGCCGAAATTTTTTATAGCAACCCGATGAAATCGCGTGCGTATATCGAATACGCTGCTGCCAAGGGGGTGGAATGGTATGTGCTGGACAGCGCAGAGGAGCTGCGCAAGATTGTCAGCATCAAACCAGACGCCAAACTGTATTTGCGCATCGATACCCCCAATATCGGAAGTGACTGGCCACTCGCTGGTAAATTTGGCACGCATCTGGTCGATGTGAGCGAGATTATCGATGAGGCTGTCAGGCTGAAAGCCGATCTCGCCGGTGTGACATTTCATGTGGGTTCGCAGTGTCGCAACCCGCAGAATTGGCGGGTAGGAATCGAACGAGCCAAGACTGTGTTTGCCAGTATGCGCGAAGCCGGCCTCAAACCGCGTTTGCTAAATCTGGGAGGAGGTTATCCGGTGCGTCACGTCAAGCCGATTCCTTCTATCGAGGTTATCGCAGGAATCATCAACGAGGCTATCGCCGATTTGCCGGAAGAGATTCGCGTTATGGCTGAACCTGGGCGTTATCTGGTATCTGATTCGGCCTGTTTTGTATGTCGTGTGGTGGGTACGGCAACGCGGAATGGCAAACGCTGGATGTATTGGGATGCCGGGATCTTTGGTGGCATTATCGAAGTCAGTGAAGGTCTCCGCTATGAAATTCTGACACAACGCAATGGCCCCCGGATTCCCTGGTCAGTTGCCGGCCCGACGTGCGATTCCGTGGATGTGCTGATGCACGATGAAATGCTGCCCGAGGATGTTCAGGAAGATGATTTCATCTTTATTCCCAATGCCGGTGCCTACACTACTTCTTACGCAAGTAATTTCAATGGCTTTCCATTGCCGGAAGTCGTTGTAATCTGATCTCGCCTGAAAATGCCTTCACTGAAGAAATGGCGGCTATAGCTACATATTAGCCAGCCGCCATTTCATGTCAGTCTGAAATTGCTCTCCAGTTTTATATTCCGTTTTATTGCGGTTGTTTTACAGATCGTGTCACAGGCTGCCGGATGTCAGTCGGGCGTGGTGGTGCCGCAAATGATCTTCAATGAAAGTGCTGATAAAGAAATAGCCGTGATCATATCCGGCATGGCGGCGCAGAATGAGTGCTTGTCCGGCTTCCTGACAGGCTGTTTCCAGAGACGCGGGATGTAGCTGATCATTCAGGAAAGGATCACTCAACCCCTGATCAATCAGCGGCACAGGCAGGCGATGACCTGCTTCGATCAGGGCGGTTGCGTCATGTTTGCGCCAGTTGGCTGGGAATTCGCCCAGATAGCGGCTGAATGCTTTTTGTCCCCAGAGGCACTGGGTAGGAGCTGCAATGGGGGCGAATGCTGAAACTGACTGATAAAGCCCTGGGTGGCGTAGTGCCAGTGTCAGCGCGCCGTGTCCTCCCATGGAGTGACCGAAAATGCCAACACGTTCAGGATCAGCCGGGAAATTGGCCAGTATGATGTCGCGCAATTCCCGGGTTACATAGCTCTCCATACGAAAGTACCGGGACCAGGGAGACTCGGTAGCATCGAGATAAAACCCCGCGCCCGCACCGAATTCCCAATCGTTCGCCTCTCCCGGAATGCCAGTGTTGCGTGGGCTGGTGTCCATGCTGACCAGTATCAGCCCCAGTTCAGCGGCGAAGCGTTGTGCGCCGGCTTTGATCATGAAAGTCTCTTCAGTGCAGGTCAGTCCGGCAAGAAAGAACAGTACCGGGAACCGCTGTACCCCGTTTGCAGCAGCCTGGGGCGGCTGATATACCGAAAAGCGCATCGGCAGATCGATGATTTCCGAATGATGCTGATAATAGCCTTGCATGCCGTCAAAACAGCGGTGCTGGCTTCGGGTTTCCAGTTTGATTGTCATGTCGTTTAGAACACCACGACTGACCGGATGGATTCGCCCGCTTCCATCAGCTTGAAGCCTTCGTTGATGTCTTCCAGCTTCAGGACATGGGTAATTAGGGGATCAATGCTGATCTTGCCGTCCATGTACCAATCCACAATTTTTGGCACATCGGTACGGCCGCGTGCGCCACCAAAAGCGGAACCTTCCCATTTCCTGCCAGTAACCAGCTGGAACGGACGAGTGCTGATTTCTGCACCTGCCTTGGCCACACCGATGATGATGCTGCGTCCCCAGCCTTTGTGCGTACATTCCAGCGCCTGGCGCATGACTGTGGTATTGCCGATGCATTCAAAACTATAATCGGCGCCGCCATCGGTGAGTTGTATGATGGCATCGACCACATTTTCGACCTGATCCGGGTTGATGAAATGGGTCATGCCAAATTGCCGTCCCAATGCTTCCCGCTCAGGGTTGATATCAATGCCGATGATCTTGTCAGCGCCAATCATGCGGGCACCCTGGATAACGTTCAAACCGATGCCACCCAGACCGAATACCGCGACATTGGCTCCGGCTTCCACCTTTGCCGTAAACAAAACCGCACCAATACCGGTGGTGACACCACACCCAATGTAGCAAGCCTTGTCGAAAGGCGCATCTTCGCGGATTTTCGCCAGTGCAATTTCAGGAACGACGATGTAGTTGGAAAAAGTGGATGTACCCATATAGTGCATAATCGGTTTGCCATTCAGCGAAAAACGCGAAGTGCCGTCCGGCATGAGGCCGCGCCCCTGGGTTGAACGGATGGCCTGGCATAAATTGGTTTTACGCGAGAGACAGAACTTGCATTCCCGGCATTCCGGTGTGTACAGGGGAATTACGTGGTCGCCCGGGTGCAGTGATTTGACGTTTGCACCTACCTCCACCACGACACCAGCGCCTTCATGACCGAGAATGGCGGGAAACAGACCTTCCGGATCAGCGCCAGAAAGGGTGTAATAGTCGGTGTGGCAGATGCCGGTAGCCTTGATCTCGACTAGCACTTCACCCGCACGGGGAGAGGCGAGATCGACTTCTTCGATGGTTAAAGGCTGGCCAGCCTGCCAGGCAACAGCGGCGCGTGTTTTCATTGTGGTTGTCCTTTATCTGGGCATGTTGATGAAGGCGGTCATTGTATGTGACTGACGTGATCATGCAACCTTAAGCCGAAGAGACGGGAAGCTTTGCCAACTTTCGAGTTATCCTGTACGAAGATTCATTTTTCTGGCCCCGTATGGTTTGCAAGCATGCGGAGAATTAAAATCTGATCAAAAAGCGAGGAATCATGAATAACCAGTCGCCCATGGACAAAAAAATGCAAATCAATTTCTGGTATGTGCTGATTGCGGTGCTCAGCATTCTCTTTATCCAGAATCTCTACAACCAGTACACAAAGATCGAGCCCATTCCCTATAGCCGCTTCCAGACATTGCTGGAACAGGACAAGGTGGCGGAAGTAGCAATTACCGACAAGCAAATCTTCGGCAAGCTCAAGGAGTCGTCAAGCGAAAAATTCTCGGAATTCGTTACCACCCGGGTTGAATCGGATCTGGCGGAAATGCTGGACAAGCACGCGGTTGTTTATACCGGGGTGGTACAAAGCACCTGGCTGCGTGATCTGCTTTCCTGGATCGTGCCGATGGCTGTTTTCATCGGTATCTGGCTGTTTATCATCCGGCGGATGAACAAAGGCATGATGGGAAGTGGTTTGATGTCGATTGGAAAGAGTCGTGCCAAAGTTTATGTGGAAAAAGAGACTAAAGTGACTTTTGCCAACGTGGCCGGCGTGGATGAAGCCAAGGAAGAATTGATCGAGGTGGTCAATTTTCTCAAGAATCCAAAGGAATACAGCCGGCTGGGTGGACGTGCGCCCAAAGGTATTTTGCTGGTCGGCCCGCCGGGTACCGGCAAGACCTTGCTGGCTCGCGCTGTGGCAGGGGAGGCAGGTGTACCTTTTTTCTCGATTTCCGGATCGGAATTTGTCGAAATGTTTGTGGGCGTGGGTGCAGCCAGGGTACGCGATCTGTTTGAACAGGCGCGCCAGATGGCGCCGGCCATTATTTTTATCGATGAGCTAGACGCACTTGGTCGTGCACGCGGGATGGGTGGATTTGGCGGGCATGATGAAAAGGAGCAGACGCTGAATCAGCTGTTGGCTGAGCTGGATGGGTTTGATTCTTCCAGCGGCATTGTCTTGCTGGCAGCCACCAACCGCCCTGAAATCCTGGATGCTGCCTTGTTGCGCGCCGGTCGTTTTGATCGCCAGGTGCTGGTAGATCGGCCTGACAAAAAAGGCCGTCAGCAGATTCTGGGTGTGCATATTGGCAAAATTACATTGGGTGCCGACGTGGATACTGAACAGATTGCCGCGCTGACACCCGGTTTTACCGGCGCGGATCTGGCTAACCTGATCAACGAAGCAGCGCTGCTGGCTACGCGCCGTGGCGCATCTGCCGTGGCCATGGATGATTTCAACAATGCTATCGAGCGGATCGTGGCGGGTCTTGAAAAACGTAACCGTTTGCTGAATCCGCAGGAGAGGCGCACGGTTGCCTACCATGAACTCGGTCATGCCATGGTATCGCTTGCCTTGCCGGGTTCAGATGAAGTGCACAAGGTTTCCATTATTCCACGCGGTATTGGTGCGCTGGGTTATACCATTCAGCGCCCGACCGAAGATCGTTTTCTCATGACGCGCAAGGAACTGGAAAACAAGATGGCTGTATTGCTGGGCGGTCGGGCGGCAGAAAAACTGGTGTTTGACGAGATCTCCACCGGGGCTTCCGATGATCTGGCGCGTGCTACCGATATTGCCCGTGCAATGGTATTACGTTATGGCATGAGCGATGCGCTCGGAAATGTGGTGTATGACCGTGAGCAAATGACTTATTTGCAACCGGCCTTTCCCATGCCGCAAAGCCGCGAGTACAGCGAGGAAACAGCCAGCAAGATTGATCAGGCGGTGCGTTTGTTGCTTGATCTGGCGCTGGAGCGTGCCAGCTGGATTCTGAACCGTAACCGTGCTTTGCTTGATCGCGCCGCGCAGCAATTGCTGGAAACGGAAACGCTGAATCAGCCGGAATTGCTGGAGCTTAAGCAGAATATCCTTTCCGAGGAAATCATTTCTTCAACGCAGCAACACTAAACGGGGAATCGCGGCAGAATCCATCCAGACGATGGCGTTCTGCCCGAATTTTCTGCCGATGCTTTTTGCAACAAGTAAATCAATACCCAGTGCCAAAAAACTTTCTTCGGCAGGCCACTTCCCGGAAGGGTCAATACTTTCACCCCGGTAGATGAAGGGCGATTGGCGGGCAAGTTGTTCATATAACCCCGCCATCGCAGCCTGATTTGCTGCCAGAGATGTGATCCGGCTTTCCGGATTGCACGCGGTAATATATACGGCACAAGCGTTGCCGGTTGTCTGCAGCAGGGTAGCCAGCCGGGCAGATCGGTGCCCCATACGCAGGGAGATTCGATCATCCTTGTCTATCTGCACCTGGTAGCTGGCAGCCAGATAACTATCGATCAAGCTCTTTGGCAGGACGGTCGGTTTTATGTTTTTTTCCCATAAGATAGCCTGACTCTGATCCGGATTTTTGGATGAAAACCCGGTAAAATCAGGCCTGTCTTGATTTTTTTTCATAGGTTGAGTGGAAATGAAACTTATCGTATTTATTCTCCTGGCATTGCTTTCCGGCCTGGCCAGTGCGCAGGAGTCAGCCTCTCCTGCCGTGCCTGATACGCTGGAACAGCGCATTAAATCGTGCACGATCTGTCATGGTGATGAAGACAGGGCAGGGCGGGATGCCTATTACCCGCGCATTGCCGGCAAACCGGCTGGTTATCTGTTCAATCAGTTACGCAACTTCCGTGATGGCCGACGTTATTATCAGGCCATGGCCATTCTGCTGGAAAACCTGTCTGATGAGTATCTGCTTGAAATGGCGCAGTATTTTTCATCCCTGAAATACCCTTACCCGGAATCTGCGGCCAATACATTGTCTGCAGCCGAGACACAGGCAGTGGAAACGCTGATTCATACCGGAGATACCGGGCGGGATATTCCTGCCTGTAGCGCCTGCCATGGTAAGGCTCTGATGGGTGTAAAGCCATTCATCCCCAGTTTGCTTGGCTTGCCGCATGCTTATGTTGCTGCTCAGTTTGGCGGTTGGCGTAACGGTGGAACCATGCGCGGACAGACGCCGGATTGCATGTCCGAAATAGCTAAAAAACTTTCCCAGGAGGAGGTCAACGCGCTGACCGTGTGGTTGCCATCCCAGCCAATAGCAGGTGAGCCTGCAGAATCCGGAATCCTGGCACCAGAACTTGTCCAGCGTTGCGAGACCATTTTATCCGGGGAGGGATTTGTCCAATGAAACATGCCAATCGATCCGGATTTACCGGAAAACAATCTTTTTTTATTTTTATAGCAAGCATGCTGTTGCCACTGTTTTCACTTGCCGCAACGTCATCTTCAGGTGATTCAAATACCGAACAGGTTCAGCGCGGAGAGTATCTTGTCCGTGCCGGTAATTGCATGGGTTGCCATACTACCCGTGGGGGCAAACCTTATGCCGGGGGGCGTGGCTTCAAGACTCCGTTTGGCGAATTTTTCTCACCCAATATCACGCCAGATAACGAAACAGGGATTGGCCACTGGAGCGAGGAAGATTTCTGGCAGGCGCTTCATTTTGGCAAAGCCCGGGATGGCAGCTATTTGTATCCAGTTTTTCCGTACACCGAATATACAAAAGTGACGCGCGAGGACGCCAACGCCATGTTTGCCTACCTCAAATCGTTGACTCCCGTGGCGCAAACCAATCCGCCACATAAAATTGCTTCTCCTTACGATAACCAGTTTCTGCTGTTTCTCTGGCGTACCTGGTATTTCAAAGAGGGGGTATTTGAACCGGATCATTCCAAGGGCGAAGACTGGAATCGCGGCAATTACCTGGTACAGGGGCTGGGTCACTGTAACGCCTGTCATACTCCCCGGAACGTCTGGGGTGCCAGCCAGGATGATAAATTGGCGGGTGGTGAGATCATGGGTACTTACTGGTATGCACCATCACTGATTTCTTCGCGGGAAGCAGGGGTGGGGAAATGGTCAACCGAAGAGATCGTTCAATTGCTTTCCACCGGAATAAACAGCCATGCCGTGACTTCTGGCCCGATGGCAACCATTGTCCGGCAAAGCCTGCAATATCTGTCTGCGGATGATTTGCGTGCCATGGCGGTTTATCTTCAATCACTGGGAGAAAAACACAGTGATGAAGGAGCGCCAGGAAAAACCCAGCCTATGCCGGAGCGGGTACGCAGATATCTGGCGCTGGGAGAACCCGTATATGAAAAACATTGCCAGGGTTGTCACGGTAAATCAGGGGAAGGTGTGCCGGGAGCGTATCCTCCGCTGGCCGGAAACCGCGCCGTTACCATGACTTCACCGCTAAATACCATCCGCAGCGTACTGTACGGCGGGTTTCCACCCGTTACCGCGGGTAATCCCCGACCTTACGGCATGCCTCCTTTTCAGCACATTATTCGCGACAACGAAGTGGCCTGGGTGGTTTCCTACATCAGGAATGCCTGGGGAAATTTGGGCAGCCTGGTCAGCCCGGAAGAGGTAGATAGCAGCCGGGGCAATGAGTTTTAAAAAAGCGGAATAAGCAGATCTGCCTGCATTATTTGCGCACATGTGGGCGGGTCTGTTTTTTTCATTCTCTGGAGCATACTCCAGGCTTTTTCACTACTTCGAAGCGTGAAACAGACGATTGATGACATGCCTGTGAACCTGAATCAGGCGATTTGCGCATCATCACGCCCTGTAGCGCTACGAGCAGATAAAGAAGTCGTATCAACCAGCAACTTCCAATTAGCCATACTGTTTTTGCAGCAATCAATAGATGGAAATCCCGGAAAAATAACGGTATTCGCGACAACTATCGAAAAAATCATCGGGGGGCAGGGTTCTAATTGTGGGTTGCCAGAGCTACCCTCGTTCTTGCCTGAATAAGCAGATCATTCTTGTTTTACTTGCCGTGCAGCAGTGCGTCAGCCTGGGTAATGTCTGCAACGTTGGCTGCTGTACCAACCACGCTGTGCACCAAACCCGATTCGTCATCGGCGCCAATGTGGGCTTTCATACCGAAGTAATACTGGTTGCCCTTCCTGCTCTGGTGCATTTCCGGATCGCGCTTGCCATCCTTGTTCTTGATCGAACTCGGCGCATTGATCAGCGTGGCATCGACAATGGTGAATGGTGCTCTGGCGCAACCTGGTCCATCATCTCAATCAGGAATAATTCCTTGCGGGTTTGCTTGCATTTGCCGGCGTACTCGGCGTCAGCGAAGGTTATCTGCTTTACTGGAAAGCTCAGCGGGTGAAATCCAGATATTCTGCAAAAACCAGGAAGTCTTATCCAGAGGTTTCCTAAACATTTTTCTTGGCTATGTAACAATTAATTATTGAATGAGTTGTCGAATAAGCGTTGAGCTATAGAAATTGAGGAGTCTGCAATGAAATCAACAGAATTCAAAGATTGGATGAGTTCAATAGAACGCATGAGCCGTCA